>Ga0123352_10014554_pt1 | contig 12528 bp, 1 predicted proteins | sample TergutLab28metaG_FD_89700 | JGI IMG/M metagenome (GOLD analysis project Ga0123352, IMG submission 89700) | Labiotermes labralis P1 segment gut microbial communities from Petit-Saut dam, French Guiana - Lab288 P1 | ecosystem: Host-associated > Arthropoda: Insects > Digestive system > Gut ... | reverse complement strand
ATGGGTGCTGTGACACCCGAAACATGTAGAGTGACTTTGCAGTAAATAAATATCTGCATACTGTTGCATCTGGTTGGATTTTTATTAACATTGAATTACGATGCACGGAACCACGAGCTTAAATAAATTAATGTTATTAACTTCAGGATTTTATGACTTCTGTTTGTAATAAACCTTGTACTGCAATACATCAAGGCGCACGTACCTCTACATGGCGAACGTGTTGTACTGGTAACGCTGTAGACTTTTCCAGGAAATATGTTGGATTTATGCTCCACCAGGCCGTCGTCTCTCTTGATTGAAGTCTACTTAGTTGTTCTCAGTCCCTGTAGGCAAATCCTGGGGACAGTATTTTGATTAGGCTCGACGTCTCTTTTAAATCATGTCCAATTGATTACTCATCAATCACTCGAACTTTGGATACTATATAGTTGAAAATATGTCACTTTAACTTTAATGAAAACAAATTGCAACCGCTCGAGTGGAAGGAAACGAGGAAGACCACGTAAACGATTGGGGACGAGGTTGAAGAGGAAATAAATATATTGGGAATAAAAAGAGGCAGGAAATGTCCACAGAACATCGGGAATGGAGGAAAATTATGTTGGTAGCCATGGTCCAAAACGGACTGTAGAGCTTGAGATGAAGAAGAAGAAGAAGAAGAACCGTAATTGAAATGAATTCATCTGACCTACAGCTATTTTACAGAGGAAGCAATATTTCCCCTTGCTTTGTAAACTGAAGAGTTAAAGTAAATTCATATTTTATTTGCAGGCATTAATTTAAAAATTCCTTTGTTATTTGTGTAAATGTAAACACGTATACTAACGATTTTGAAGTTTTGCTGACCGTGCATCCCAGTATATTTATCTTAGTGATTAACCAACTCGATACACAAAATTTTTGTTTTACAGTAAGTTTATTTCATGCCTCTACATGTTTCGAGCACCGTGTGCTCATCATCAGGAGTTCAAAATTGCATTACACAGTCTCTGGTATCATCACACATATAGGTGGCCGTCCCGTGCACCGGACGGCCACCTATAGGTGTGAAGATACCACACGCTGTATGATACAATTTTGACCTCCTGATGATGATAACATGGTGATCGAAACATGTAGAGGCATGAAATAAACTTACTGTAAAACAAAAATTTTGTGTATCGAGTTGGTTAATTACTGAGATAAATGTATAATAATGTTTTACTTAAAAATCCAACTATTACACTAATATATATATATATATATTAACACCACTTTATTCACACTGTTATACTTCTGCATGTTTCAACCCTCAAGAGGCCATCGTCAGGGAGTATCCATACATTTCATGAGATAAAGCACGTAAGTCAATACTCAGAAAATCGCGAAAAAAATTTGCAAGATAAATTAAATGATCGAAAAATCAAGCTGCTTCAAGTACTTGTGCCAAGTTTCTCATAGCCATTTTTTATCTCTACATTTGTAAATTTAGTCTTATGTTGTAGGAATAACATTTATGATAAATTTCCTATACTTATACTTTAATCAACAACGTTATGCCAGTGACATATTAAATAAAACTCAAACTTTCCTTAATTTGGTTTTGTACTGCCTCAGACTCATCCTCATACCTTGGATGCTTCATGCATCTTAGCACTCAAGACACATTGTTCAAATCGACGTATCTGCCCATTAATGTGGTCCTTCGTTGCATTTCTAAATATATACATGTTTATTAGTTGAGTTAAAGTATATACTTAAACAATACAAGGCGTAGGGTGCTACACCTGCTCAATTTGCTTTTTTGAACAGAGCATGGTTTTATCGCAGTCTTATATTTATTTAAGGCTACGGCTTCTTAACCCTGCAGAGGTCTTTTTATATTATGTTCCTGACAATTATATTAAAATATGCTTTCCAAAGCAAATGAGCGTAATGCGTTATTAAACTTGTAAGACTCTATATGCGCTTTTAGAAACTTGGAAACTACAATTTATATGTCAATAAAGAAAGGAGGTTTTATCTGCAAACGTGATCATAAAATAAACTTGGCGTGTGTAATATAAACATTATTATCATCGTAAAAGTTCTCGATTCCACAATAAAACTGTGATCTCTACTTTACGACCAATTTACTTTAGAGAAATGTCACAGAAGTTAGACTTTTATGCTGTAATTTGCTGTAGGAGTTGCTATAATTGTTACCAACATATTTACATAATACAATAAAATATAAAAAGATAAAATGTAGACTAGTTGTTTGTGCCATAACCATAAGTAGCTCGATTGCAAACCCTATGCTACGCTAGTACGGATGTTACTTCGGGGATAATTATATTTTCATATTTAGATAAACTGATATCGGAGCGTACATTGAGGTTTTGTTGATAACGGAATGGCATATTAGTACGTTTCGAATGAATATGAAGATCTGCAGCGATAGAAGGTGTGTAGAATTGAGACGTGTGGACAGGTGACAAAACGCGGGCCTGTTGTGTGGAGGATGCCTTCGGGCTAACACCCCCTCACCATAAGGAAGTACTTTGTTTAAAGGTACTGTCAACTGCTCAGATTATGTGACGTTAAATATCTGGCTGATGAGTGAATAGTGAATTGTAAAGAATGCTGAAGGAAGCGATCGTGCAGTGGCAGGAGATACCATAGAGGAATTGTACGGATGCAATGACGTAACACACGAGTCTTCTTACTCAGATTACTCGGTATCTGGGACGAACTTTGAACGTGGAACCTTCACAGAGTAGGGATGCTACCCAATAGACCGTTAATTTTCGTCCTTAAAATGCAGCGTGTTACAAAACATCGCAAAGACGAGGATTTTTTTTAATAAGAAAAGAATTTAAAAAAAAAGAACATATTCTGCATAGATGGATGTATGTGCATATGTACTTAGGCTTAGGAATGTATTCTATATAGTCATGTTTATGTGTGCATGCATGTGCCTGTGTCTGGACATTGTGTATGTATGCATGTACATATGTATGTATTATTCTCTATGTTAAATATATTAAAAGTGCTTGTCAAGAATTCAATATTAACTTACCTTCCTTTCTTGGCAAGTAGTCTGCGAGGTTTTAAATTATATACACAAAGTAAGACCTTCAGTAGTAAATAACGTAGTGGGATTCATGGGCAGAATTTAAGTAAATTTTCTAAGCAAAGAAGACCATTAAAATTGTAATGGAAGTCTATAAATTGAAAGAGTTAATTAAATAATTTTATGTAAACTTACAAACTCATGAACTCCGGTAATTTGTAAGTGGCTGTTTTAATATTTACTCTGTATGAAGGAAATCCTACACGTTAAAGCAACAAAGATTACAGAACCTGCCACTGAAGTACAGAAACTTACATTGCCTGAAAATTTGCCGTTTGGTTTTGCTGATCCTCAATTTTGGTACAAAATCACGACTGAAAATTTCGTTTTTCTAATAAATTCTCTCCTGTTTTGTACACGTGTCTGGTATTGAACTTCGTTTATTTCGATGCAAACTTATTCTTCGGATGTCATGGTACTTCATAAACCTACAGGCGCGCGCGCGCGCGCACACACACACACACACACACACACACACACACACACACACACAAGTAACGGTCAGGCACAGGTAATTGGAGTAATTTGAAGGGAGGTGGTATGACTAGTAGGCTGACCTTCATGTCTTCGCTTGTGGTTGGCTATTTCACTTCTTCTGCACGGGACAGAGTAAAATTTTAGAAGCCCCAAAGCCCTTTCCCATACATCAAGCGGAAAAGCAATTGACAGGTAATTTTTTTTGTCGCACTGGTGACAGGCCGTCATAAATTTGCTTAGCACCTAGGTAAGGCAAGCATAGAGTCAAAGGGGAAGTATAACTGTACCCATACTCCACCTCGGCGCTAGAAGGGGTGGGTTCTCAGCGTCACGCCCTGACCGCTTTAACCCCACGGAAGAGACTCGCTATTCATTTTACTGGATGCTGAATGGGCCTTTGGCGCGGTCTGGATGGATCCGGAAGGTTTCGCACCCGACTGGGTTTCGGTAACCTTACAGTCCAGCCCGTAGCAAAAGTAGCTAGGGTGCTTAATGTGTTTCAACTAAGTGGATTCAAGTACCATTGCTTTTGTCTTTTGACGCAACAGCCCCCAGTGGGCCAGGGCCTCCTCATTCACGAGGTTTCTACGTACCACAGTCGGTGGGACTCCTCTGGACGAAGGATCAGCTCGTCGCAGAAACCTCTACCTGACAATACTTAACATTCACAAAAAACATCCATGCTCCCGGTGGGATTCGAACCCACAATCTCAGCAAGGTAGCGGCAGCTGACCTTCGCCGTAGACCGCGCGGCCACTGGGACCGGCACCATTATTTTATATACCCTAAATGTTGGAGTGGAATATACAGCGTGATTAAAAAAGATGGATATTTCCTGAACTATACATGGTATGTGATTAGTCTACATAACATTTGAAAGAGGAGGTCCTAAGTTTTCAAGTACCACCACTAGAGCGCTCGTCTAGCGCACAGCCGTGAGGCAGCGTCAGTTGAGAGCAACATGGCTACTTTGCAGCACAAGATTTTTTGCGTTCATGAGTTCATTAAAACTGATCCGGCGACTGCTGTGCAGCGTGCATTTCGTCTTCGTTTCAACATTCAACCTCCAACCTCCAAACTTAATTATGAGTATAATAAAATGTAATTTACATCATATTTGTCACTAGTTCTAATTTTGAAATATAGACTTACGAAATTGAGTTCGTCTTTTTGAATCACACTGTATTAACAAAGATTCAGTTGTAGTGTGAGTGGTTGTAATCTTGTGCCAAATTCTTGGGTTGGAGGATCAGGTCTTGTAGGCTGTCCGCAACTGTTTATGTTCACAACTGCTTGCAACTTCTGTAGCTGGAGGAGCCTTACATGTTATATAACTCTGTCAATGCTCTTAAACACTTCCAATATTCGTTTTTTTTGTATAGGTGAAGACGCTGCGTTTCTTAAATAGTTAGGTTTAGAATAATTACATAATTAATTAGGTCCGCCACTATTTGTGTGTGGTGTACCTAACACCGCAGAATTAATTTTATATACAGGGTGATCCATATAGTACAAACCCAAATATTTAGCTATAGGTGAGATGAATTTAGCTGTCACGTTTTCTTTTTGTGTTCCGTGTCATGTGGTGTGAGCCTGTAACCCAGTAGGTTTGCACAAAATATGTGCGCTGTTATGAATGTGGTACATGATTTAGCCACTGCATGACATTGATAGACATGTGGGAAATAAATGTAGCTGCAATGTGCCACCCATCGTGAATAAGGCGAATGACTAACGGTTGGACTCGGCATGAAGTGCCCTAGAATTTACAGGTGGTTGGAAGGTATCAGTGCTGCCGTTGGTGACCAGTAGCTAAATATTTGGGTTTATTTCTGTATAAATCATCCTGTAGTTATTATTATGATTATTATTATCATTATTACTACTGCAGTTGAGTTTTCACTTGTTGGCAGTAGTCCTTACTCTAGTACAGACAAAACAAATAAGAATAAATTTAAATAAAGGAAACAGTACAAAACACAGTAAATACAAATACACGTATTATCAAAACACTCACACAATTGTCAAAACAACCCTACATAAATCAACCACACATTACAAAACAATTTAAAGCAACCACAGTACAAGATACACACCAAAAGCAATAGTCACAATACAATCATTTACCTTCAGTATAAGTCCACCCTAATGTACATGGTAATTTTGTCCCCAAGTACTTCATCGTAAGTTCACTTCACTTCACTTCACTTCACTTGAAAACAAAATCACTGCACATAAATCACGTCAGTTCACTCCACATCACTACACTAACCATCACTTCACTTATTTACATCAATCCCCACTTGAATTCCCTTGCTTGTAACTACATTCTTAACCCTCTTTCTAAACATGTTTAGTTTACAGGGGAAGGACCCTCGTAAGCCTCTACTAATAGAAATATACTGCGAACGTAACATTATTCATTACTCTCAATAATTTTGTATTATCAGGAATGTCCATTTTAATATGTGTAAAATTTACTAATCCCGAATAACGACAGAGATATGCAGACGTGAACTGTAGCTTTAAAACTGCCTTGGAAACAGAATGTGAAGAAGATCCAACCACAGAAAACAACGAAATGTAATGTACGCGGACCTGAGGGTGCAGACTGCCTGGAATATGGCGCACATCGGGGCTCTTTGTGGTGATGAATTAGTTTAATCATCTGCAGTCGGTCAGATAATACATGGTGAGGCAATGTAGACAGCAGGGTGAAGGGCGTGGCTGAAAGTTCGCAAGAAAATTACGAAGAATGCAAGGCAAAGAAAGAAATGCCTGTCGTGAACTTGAATAGTCTATGATTATGTGTAGAAATTTCTCGTGCCTTCATTTTAAGAGTTATTCATGTGAGGTTGTTTGTCGATGATGTCCCAACTATGTAGGTCCAGGTTACCTCGAATAAATTCGTTTTTGATGAGAGGATTTGTGAAATTATTTACACGAAATGATATGTAAAGGATAAGTTGAGATTTTTAATTATATTCTATTTTTTTCCCCTTGCTTGCTGTTCTTCTTCTACAATTGACCAATTTTCTTCTTGTTTTCTCTAGTATAATTTTATTTTATTTTCCTCCGTTTTCTAATTGTTGCAATCTTATCTTCTCTTCTGCCTTCATAAGTTGGAAATGTTATATCTATAGCTTGCAAGAGATAGACACGATACAAAATTAATTTAATGCAATTGGGTGTCCACCCGATGGCAGTTGTCCTTATTCTTGTAAACAGAATGCAAAAACAGTAATATACATAAGGAGAAACACTGCAGATCACAGAACACACAAATTATAAAGCAAAATATATTAAACCATAAACAAAAAATTAGAAGGATAATGACGACTTAAATGGGTTTAAACGTAAAAAAGGATGAATGACAGAAAAAAACAATTTAAGGGCATATAAGGTAGGGTACATTACCATGAAAGATAAAGAAGGATCCAAAAGGAAGTGGTTGTGACTTATTTGGTGAGTGCATTATCGTAGCTTAAATTACGCACAACTCCTCATTATAGACGTTAGCTCGATCTAGAATTGAACCGTGTTCCACTGTCATGCCAGCTTTACCGCTATGCAATTATTTTTGTTGTGTAAATGCCGCAATAAGGCACTGTATGCCAATAATAAACAGCAGAACGTGTTTAAGGTGGGGTCTATAGGAGGTTCAAAAGATTCATTATGGCAAACAGATCTGCATATGCACAATGTAAACAGGTCGAGACGGCCTTGTACTTTTGAGTAAGCTTGTCGTTTGCTCCAAAGTTATGGGAATGACTACACAGCTTATGCAGCGACAGTCAGTACGGCTAATGCATTGTAAATGGGACAAGAGTAATACGTTAGAATAAAATGGACTTCAATTAATTGGAGCTTTGAAGGCATTGCAACATCCTTTTTGCTGTAATAGCTTGTTACACAAAGACTTGCTCCAAGAGCATTGAAAGGAAATGACAGAATTGGCACTAGATTAAGATCTACTGTGATGTGACACCGTGCATTTGACGTTCAGATGATCGTGCATCTTGATAAATTCTTTTAATAAAACCAACTGGATGCATTAAATTCTCAAATTTATTTTTGGAATAAAACTCTACATGTTTCGGAAAGTTCCTCTGTCAATCATCAGGAGTTTTTCACTGTAAACACATATACCATTGCTGTGTTTACAGTGAAAAACTCCTGATGATTGAGAGAGGAACTTTCCGAAACATGTAGAATTTTATTCCAAAAATAAATTTGAGAAATCAGTGCATCTAGTTGGTTTTATTATAAGAATGGCACCGTGCACTTTGGTGTGTAGGTAACTCTACATTACTGAAGGCAGGGAATTGAAACTTAGGCGAAATTGTCACTTTGCTTAGGGGGAAGTGGAGTTAAAGTTCCATTCATTCTTCACCTGGACACTAGATGAAAGTAAGTGGCAAGATTCACTACATGGGCACTTTATTTCCGAGAAGAAAATGAAATTTGTTAACTGCATTTTGAAACGACCGAGGTCCAGATTTTGTTTCTATAGAATATGTTGTCGATTAACCGATTTGTTGGTCATCGTCCGTTGTTTAATAATGGGAAGCAGGTACAGCAGATATCTTCATATCGTCGTGCCGGTACGTCCGTTTATGTGTCCCGGTAATGAATCTTATTTAAAATTTATGGAGTTTCGCAGACTAAATCATTGTACATAAAACAAAGATTTCCTCTTGATGCATATGGATTACGATTCATAAAAAAACATTACTTTTATCAGAATATGCTTTCAAAATCCAAATTGTGGAAGAAGATAAAGAAGAAAGAATGAAACATACCGTTACAATAGACTAACTATGTGGTTTGAAAGGCGAACATAATTGTCTAGCAATCTACACGAGGGTCTTAAAGATTGAAGTTTACGAGAGAAACATGTGAGCATGTCTCAAGAACCGAATAAAAAAAAAGTTACCCAGAAAATATTCATGTTAATACTTACGTCATAACTTACTTTCAGGAAGGCATACTGCACAAGGTGGGGGGGGGGGGAGGTCATAGATCCAGTTTTAAGGCGTGTCCAAACACCTCCAGGTGCGACCACAATATTCAGGAAACAAAAAAATACACGTTCAGAGAAGAGTTTCATTAAAACTGTACCAACAGCAGTGTGGATGACGTGCTTAGTGCTCCGAGACTTAGAGGGTCAAGTTCTAATTTGGTGAGTATAATAAAAGTAAAAGAACTGCTGTGCCCATGCAACGTGTTTCGTTGCTTAAAAGAATGAAAGATTGATGTGATTAAAGGCGAATCTACTGCTGTAGTTTATAATTATGCCCAATTCACTACGTAATAACAATACATGTACTATATTTAACATTCAGAGGAAGGTGCATCGTGATATATTCTTATAATAAAACCAACGAGATGCAATAATTTCTCAAATTTATTTTTGGAATAGAACTCTACGTGTTTCGGAGAGTTTCTCTGTGTATCATCAGGAGTCTAGCACTGTACACACAGCAATAGGTGTGTCATACAGGTTTTGCTGACTGCTTGCTAGCAAGCAGTCAGCAAAACCTGTATGACATATACCACCAAAATAAAATGAATCAAACTAAATAATATAACTACCTATGGCGAACACATTCAAACGCTTCGAAGGTATAACTTCGGATGTTGGCACAAAATTTAACCGAAATTAAACGCATTGCTAAATACAAGGATGCTTTACCAACCAACAACAACTAATGAGAGCTAAAATAACAATACAGAACCTATTTAAAATCCTGTAAAACTCAAGCATAAACTTATATATAGAACAAATAAATATTGAACGAAAAAGCAAGAATAGAACTTCACTTGAAGGTATAATAAAAACAGAATGGTACAAATAATATATGATGAGTGTCATACAGGTTTTGCTGACTGCTTGCTAGCAAGCTGTCAGCAAGTCCTCTATGACATATACCATTGCTGTGTGTCCTGCTGATAGACAGAGGAACTCTCCGAAACATGTAGAGTTCTATTCAAAAAATAAATTTGAGAAATTAGTGCATCTCGTTGGTTTTTTTATAAGAACATATACTGTATGTTGAAATTGTATGTATTTTCACATACGATCCATTAAAACTTCTACATTTTTAGATTTTTATATCACGTTTAGGGAGTTTTTACTTCAGTTAAAAATATATACAACATAGATAAATAATTAAATTAAGTAAAAGTTTTGTCCGTAAAATATTTTAAAAAAGGTAAATCAGTCCCATTACAGGCCTGGAGTGGCCCAGAGGGTTCCAGGAAGTTAAGGTTCCCAGATTACGTGACAACGGCAGAGGATGGTGGCAAGGTTGTCAGCCTCCGTAAAATATGCAGATATTAAAAATTTCGTTGTACAAGTATATGCAGAGCTGGTTAATGAACCTGCTGTGCATCGAAACATGTAGGAGTTTTGATGGATTGTACAGTACGTGAAAAACTGTATAATATTAATATAATAAAATATATCACCTAATATATATAATATAATATTAACATAACTTATAGTGTAATTATTAGTCCTACTTAGTGAATTGTTTATGAATGCAGGACATGAAAAAGACAATTATGCCCATTCAGTAAAACATTTTTATAGAGAAGATTAAAAGAATTATCTATAGAATAGAATAGAATAATAATTGGGTTCGAGCCCTTCCGGGACCGATGCACCTAGGCCTTAAGACAGGCCCTTTGTGCCCCATACTCTATATTAAGTTATGGGAGCCTTGTTCCTTAAACGAAGTTCCAGATGGCCCCCATACCTAGTTTCCTAATGTCCTCCGGGTCCAAAAAGAAGGAACCCAGATATAAGTGTCTAAAATTCCTTCTACCTGAGTTCCACCCGACTGGAGCCCTCCGTAAAATCCCTTCTGGAGTCCCCTACTGCGGAACTCTCCTTAAACTCTTACTCTCAAACTCACCTCCGGGTCCAAAAAGGAACCCAGGTACAAATGTCTAAGTCACTATATGTAGATGCCTTCTACCGGTGTTCCACCTAACTAGAGCCCTCCGTAAGAATCCTTACTGGAGTCCTAGATTGGAGTAAATGTACTTGTCTAACACAACTATATGTTGTATTAGACAAGTACATACACTCCAATCTAGTTTATTTATAAACACAACGGGGATTACGAACCTTATGATTACTGGAGTCCCCTATTGCGGATCTCTCTTTAGACCCTAATTTACTCTCGGAGGGAAAAAATATTTGGTCCACCAAGCAGAGCCCCTATACTTCGTAAGGCCAAATACAACTGAGAGGTCGCCTGGTATCCCAGAGGGTGCCGTTAAAGACAGACTCACCCACTGTCATTCATCCCTTAGGCACGGCAGTCACATCTTAGGACTGGGGATTGTTTTTCAAGGTTTACTCCTTTAGATCCTCTGTGTTCTGCGCAACAGGGTCACCACTCGTAGGATGTGGCTCTTCACCACACACAGACGGTCTTGGTCGGAGAGAGGCTATAATCCGCATCTACCTCCCCTGGAGAATAGCTAGAGCTCTCCTCAGGCCACCAATGTCCCCTCTTGGTAACACGGTGACCCCGGTACTGTCCGGCCGACTACTTTTGACCCCAGAATTATCTATAATTAGAACACGTCTTTGCATTTTATGTAACATTAGCTATCATTGTGTTATTGTTAAGTTACATAATAATCTCACTCTGAAGAATATTACCACTTGAAAATTGGTAATTGCTCAGGTGCTCAAGAATTTCCCGCCTCCTGAGTAACCTGAATAGACACATCATCGTCAAGAAGAGACTATCACTAGACTTTATCCTGAGTCAGCTGAACACATCCACATCGTCACAAATTTACTAGCGAAGAGTATTATCGTCTCGGATATGGCGCCATTTATGACGGTAGGAATCTATCAGCCTTTTGGAGAAACGTACAGAGGTATAGGCCCTGAAGCTACAGGCGGCAGATTCTTCGGAATCCAGTAAATGTATATGCCAGGTTACACTGCTTCAGATCTCAGAAGAAAGTACTCTTCATGATGACTCTCGTTTCTTACAAGAGAAATTCTGTCACAGTTGCTATATGCATAAAGTACCATAATGTTTTTAGTATTTGATGTTCACTTAGTACACGCGCATTCAAGTCTCCTTAAACAGTTAGGCAAATTATGCTGTATTGCACATCCAGCCAAACGCGTCTTGAAGTCTGGAACGGAGCGGTTTGTTATCACATGCAGGAAGTGTTTTACTGTTCTTTTATGCTGCCTTCTTTCTGTTAGAGCAAACTGGTTCCGTTGCCAGATGTGAGGAGTCTTCGATATCAGCTTGTGTTTGTTCAAGTTCACGAAGGCAATACACACTTTATGCGCAAACTTGCATGGAAGATAGAAGGTGGGTGTGGGGATTTTTGTGATGACCGGTTGGTAGTATTTACTGAAGTTTCTGGGGGCGTTTTATGAGCCGTGAAAAGTCAGTCAATGCAGTGATTATTTGTCCCTTTGCTGATTTATCGACGATATTCCAACTGTAAATAATGTCGAATAAAGACTGTAGAATGACTGTAAATGAGGTCAATGACGCTTCTTTAAAAAGAAAGCCATCTTTATTTGGGCTATAGAAAGACGCCTCGTCGGCTTATTATTCTACATGACTTCGCATGTCAGGGCGATGAACTGGGAAGAACCTGGAAATGGCCGTGACCTATTTCATTTTATTCTCCCGTTGTTTAAGTGAAGAAGATGAGGCAAAACAATAATCTGTTGCGTATGGGCGATCAATCTTTGGGTCTAGAATCGAAAATGAAATTTTCAAACTGCTAAGATGAGGTAATACTCGTAGTCACGAAGCGGACTGCCTTCGGCGAACATGTTTAACATTTAGACGCCTAATGTCAACTATAGTGGTCGTACCGCACCGCTAACCTCTAAAGTTGCATTTTATATATTTATTCAACAAATATAGGTACTGAATATTTTAAACATGGTATATACT
>Ga0123352_10014549_pt1 | contig 12530 bp, 5 predicted proteins | sample TergutLab28metaG_FD_89700 | JGI IMG/M metagenome (GOLD analysis project Ga0123352, IMG submission 89700) | Labiotermes labralis P1 segment gut microbial communities from Petit-Saut dam, French Guiana - Lab288 P1 | ecosystem: Host-associated > Arthropoda: Insects > Digestive system > Gut ... | reverse complement strand
TTTTGAATTAAAAAATATTTATTTTGTAACATGTTTGGGGGCGAAAATTTTAGGTGGATGGGGGTTTATGTTTTTTCCAAGATTTTAAAATATTGGGGGGGGGGGGGTTGACGGAAAGTATTCAGTTATCCCAAATAACTTCTCATTTCTTGACCACATGGCTTGCCACGATTTTCCGAGTATTCTCCTCTGGTACCGTGGCTGTAAAAGGGCGTGTACCTAAATGCACAGGCCTAGATTTAGAATTCGTATTTTCAACAAAACCAATTTTCAGTGTCTTAAGAGCAATAAATGTCGTTTCCAACAAGCAAACCTAGAGGAACGGATTCTCGAACCTGCTTTGTAATCACTTTTAAAATGATGTGATCATTTCCCGGGCCTTTATGCTGATCTGGAATGTGCGTCTAGTTTTGAAAAATCCATTTCAGTTCCTGCTTTTATGCACGAGAGCCCATATCATGTTTACTTTCCCCTTCTTCTGCAATATAAACTGTCAGTCGCAGATAGAAATTTTGTTAACAGTTTCTAGCTTTGTACCCTTAGGAGTTGTGTGCAGTAGAGTCCCTCTACCAGAAGGACTTTTACGCATATTAAACCACCTCCCTTTATATTTTCTTGTTATTTTCCTCAGAAGAAGATTTTCAAGTAACAATTTCGCAGTTCGTTAAATGTTTCGGGTCATCCGTCCTGTTATAACATTTTCGACTCATCTGTCAATATTTCTGCAAAATTTGTAACCCGCTTCTACAGTCGTGGAAAGGATAATAAGCAGTTTGTTCTCTGGTCGCATCTGTGAGCTGGCTTAAAAACTGTCTGTACAACTGTATCATAAAATGAAAGTTGTACTGATTTTAAAGCAGAAGAGCGCACCCGGTGCAAATAGATATAAATGTATTTTTAAAAGTCTATGTTCCTTAAGAAATCCTGTATTGTGCGAGCCGCTAGCCCTGTAATATAATAGAACAAAACTAAATACATTAATATAAACAGCCAACTAGATGCAACAATAAAAAATTTCATTGATAATTACAATCAGCTCAACATGTTTCGGGCGATAATTTCGCCAATCCTCACGAGCACTAGAATGTGTTTACAGCTTGTGGTATAACGCACCGACGATGTTGCCTGCTGACAGCATCGTCGGTGCGTTATACCACAAGCTGTAAACACATTCTAGTGCTCCTGAGTATGGGCGAAATTATCGTCCGAAACATGTTGAGCTGATTGTAATTATCAATAAAATTTGTTATTGTTCCATCTAGTTGGCTGTTTATATTATTGTATCAATGATGCACGGTCACACAAACATCAAAACTATATAGTTACAGAAGTTTCTTAATCTGTTATAGCAGGACGTCTGGTATGGAACTAGTTGAGTTTGTCAGCTTCTGAGTGAACATGCGAAGGAAGGGAAAGGCTAATTTTGAGGCTTATCCATTGTTCAGTTTATTCTACTGTTCAAACGCTCTTTGTACACATGAACACCTTTTCTCGTGTCGTCTACTGCAATTCTGTTCGTATTCATACTTTGCTATTTGTAATCTTTCATTTATTATGTGCTCTCATTATTTTTCTTGAACTCGCATTCAGTTTAATAAATTATTATTATTATTATTATTATTATTATTTATGCATCTGCTGGTTTTTGTTGTTGCCTTTTATGTTGTGTCTTTCATGTGTATGTTTTTACGTACCTCTATGTTGTATTTATTTGCTGTCATTTTCATACCTGGTCATTTTGCTTGTAACTAGCACATTAGTAAATGAGAACTGAACCGAACTGAATCGAATTACTGAAAGTTGGTGTAAGGGGTAAATAGAATTATTATTAATTTAATGTTTATTTACTCTAATTTATTATTATTATTATTTCACGCAAGATAAAAATTTATCTCTTTAGGTTTCACTATAACTTTAGCAATCGTCAGTAGCTCCTGGGTGACTAAAGTCACACATTTGCACACACCAAGCCAACAATTTCAGTTTATTGCACTTAAAGCAAAATATTCAAACATCATACTCAGAGTTACAGAGAGCTATCGGAAATATTTTGTGATTACTCGACTTACAGGCAGTGATAGAGGAGGTGAAAAAGTATTGTATCAAGCGAACCACCCAGTTTCTAATTAATAAGGACAAATCTTTTGTTATAAATAACATACTTTTTTTCGTATTCAACCAGCAACGCACAGACACTGTTCAATCTTATATACCTCTTAAAATTTTGCAATTATGTCACTATAGATTTTATCTATTGTAACTTCCCACCGCATGCTATATTCCATTATTACATTTTCACATCCAACTACACCTTGCCTGTATCTTTGAAGTGACAGGCTGACTTTATTACACGTCTTGTCAGTTTTTACCATTTACACTCTTATTTAAACTTTAAAGGATGAAGACGATGGTTTGTGGTCATATTTGTGACTGAGAATGCTGACATCGTCTGTTGTCTATAGCTAACAAGACCGCGACTTTGGACACTTTAGATAGAACTAGTCCTAGTCTCTCGTTCAAGGAGTGGGACCAAAACTTTCCAACGGGTCCACCAGAGTACGTTTACCGTTTTTTTTTCTGTTTCACATGAAGACGGAAGCAAATACGTCTTTCGCAAGTTTATGTCTTTAGCCAGAGAAGATGGACAGTGCTCAAACTTTCAGTGACGAATCCAGTCATCTTGTTAGAATGCAATTTATGGTTTCCTGTTAGGCCCAAATATATCTCTTGTTATTTGAAATTTGAACAACTGACAGATTGATGTGATTGAAATTATCATTTGGTTTTCGTTAGAAAGGATGATAATTTTGGACTTAAAATGGCGGTATTTGCTGCAAAACATGTCGCCCAGTCAGCAATACTTACTAATTGTAATGTGTAAATATAGACGAGTGAGTATGACAAAAATATAAATTTCCCAACCAAATACACAACAGAGCACATAAGTATGAGGTAAAGCGGCTTAACTTTGTAATGACGGGCGATGAATCCGCTGCAACTGCTGGCGTTACCGCAGAGTTGATCTCGTGACAGTGTCGTGAGACTTTGCCAGCGATGACGCGCCCCGTTACCGAAGTTACGTGTTTGTATGGCGGCGCATCTGTATCAACTGGTGGCTTCTTATCATGTCAGAAGAGAGGCGACGGTAGGATGAAGGGTTAATCATTGCGACGTCTTCTAAGATAACGGGCCAAAATAACTGTGCTCTGCGCATATAAAATGGAGTTTAGCGTTTTCGGAGGGGACCGCGGTAGCACAGTGGTTAAGGTGCTGTGCTACAAATCGGAAGGTCGCTGGTTCGATCCCAGCTGGTGTCGTTGGAATTTTTCATTGACATAAAATCCTTCCGATCGCACTATGGCTCTGGGGTCGACTCAGCCTCTAACAGGAGTATTTCCTGGGGGTAAAGGCGGCTGGTGCGTAAGGCTGACAACCCTACCACCATCCTGTGCCGTTGTCATAAAATCTGGGAACCTTAACTTCCTGGAACCCTCTGGGCCACTCCAGGCCTGTAACGGTACTGCTTAACCTTTACGTTTTCTGAAGTATAGGCTTATCCGACACAGACGAGGAACTCCACGGCTGTCTCTAGGTTATATGTTATCATTTCATTCACAAGTACTTTATTTTAAGATTGGCCGTGATGGTTTGGACTGAACGCCAGTCTCTATGAATACCAAGACAGAATACAATCAGATAAGGTAGCCGACACCCGAAAGGTCGTTCATATAAAATATCAGAAAATGGGAAATTTTTAATATAATACGTTTATAATAAAGTAACAATGTTGGTATAACTGTAGATACTTGGCCGAAAATTAGTTTTAGGATCATAGGCAACGATTAAAACCTCGTTCGCAGTAGACTGCTCGTTGCCAATAAATTCTAAAATTTGTGGTATGAAGAAGATAATTATGAGGTTAACGTTGTTATGCTTCATTAATGACTTGATGTCTTAAATGTTTTTACATTTTACGGTTCATCTAAAATTATGAAGTTAAGAGTAAATTAAATTGCGCTTAAAATGCCTGAAATTTAATCTAAATAATGGGTCTCCAAAGTTTTATGGCAAAGGGCCGCGCCAGTTATTGCGGGCTGGTTCGCGGGCCACACGTAGAAAAATAACAGTAAGTGGTATATTTATTTGCCTCAGTTACATTGATATTTTTATAGTATATATACACAATTTGCGTGCTGCTGACCTCTTACCCCCTTCTAGTGTCGCGGTCATGGAAGTGTAGAGCTATACTTCTACCCACCCTCTGGGCCACACCGGGCCTGTAATGGGAAAACTATATATACACAATTTACAAATGTCGCCGTGGGGTACATGAGGCCTGTGGGCCGCGGTTTGGAGACCCACGACCTAAGCGTTTTATGTGATTCTGTTATATGAATTCATCACTAAGGAAAGTCATGAAACATCACTGGGCCGAGTCTGATTTTAAAAGTTAGCAGATGTGAAAGAGTGAAGCTCACAATAACTAGGTTAATACCTCTGTAGCTGCTGAAACAGCTAGCTTGTTTATACAACTGGCAGGCTGTTAATGCCGTAATTAAATTGCACATACCGTATAACTGGCAATTGTACACTACTGTAAAAACAAGCGAGACAAAGAGTTTTTCTGTTGCAATGGGTTAAGCAGATTTAGTGCACTCGGCGTGGTAAATAACAATGGCAGTAGCAAATGAATCTTTTCCTGTTCTTTTTAATTTCATTTCTAATTATTGTAATTACAGGTTTCTTGAAGATGGGCCGGTTTAGCCTACTCAGTATAGCGACTGGCTGTGGCCTGAGCTGTCCGCGGATCGAGTCCCCGTGTGGGCGAGTTTTTCCGTGCCCGTACAGATCGACCCTGGGGCCCAACCGGCCCAGTAAAGCGGCAGGAGCTTGTCGTTTAACATTCTCTTCCATCAAGCGCCGAGGTTAAAGAAAGAATAGAGCTATACCCACAATCCCCTCCGGGTCCTCATGGCCTGTTCTAGGCTGGAATTTACATTTTTACATGTGTTATGGGGATTAAGTATGCAGGAAGTCTAATTTTTATAGTAATATAAACTATAAACTGCCTTAATGTACGAAAATGAAACGGAACATGACTAAAATATTCATAAACATTAGATAAAACTCTTCCAACACCTTTCGGTTAGAGTCCGATCTATAGAAGACAAAAGATTACATGCTGTAGTACTTTTTGTGACGGTGCGGCCTACCGGCACCTTTACTGACGGCGACACTTTTGAAGAACATAAAAATTGAAAACTGGGGAAAACATTCTAAAATGAGCCATCCCCGATGTATGTACATAAACAATAGGTGCAGGTATTAGTCAATAACACAGCAATCACAGATGATGATATCTCACCATCGTGACATAACCACATCATTCCTATAAAGCACTACCACCATACTTTCGGATGAATACCTGATGACGGCAGGAATAGGCCGAAACATGTAGTAACTATCATCGTTTATTAAACATCTTTAGAATATAAATTGTTGTGTTATTGACTAATACCTGCACCTATTGGGGAAAACGTCCTCTATGTTGTTTTTATTCCATCAGTATTATCACAATATGAAACAGGAATATCGAAGTAATTTTTAATTAGAAGACAAATGACGTTTCAACTGTGCCTGCGGTCAAGGGGTAAGTACTGTCACGTTTTGTTACAACATAACGTTAATTGTGCTACGTAACATAAGAACCAAAACGTGAAGCTACGAAGACTGCCGTCGAAAACAATCGTCCTTGGGGTTTTAAGAGCCCCCGTTTCTTACGCAACCCAAAGCTTCATTACGTGATCATAAGAACTCGTCCGCGTGGCACCGGATGAAGGCATGTGTGTTCAGATGCATGCTCGGCCTTTTTAATCCGTGACACCAAGCTTCTGTTTCCATTTGGTTAGGCGACAGTTTGAAGCTCAGAGTGTGTCTGGACAAGGCAGTAAAAAGAACAACTACTGCTTGTTGCAGAAATCGACTGTAATCTGTCGTCACATAAAGGACGAAAGACGGAAATGAGGATCAGTGCTTTCTGAAGACAGACCCACAGACACTGCTGTCTGTACGGAGCGGCCTTACGATTGTTTAAAACGTTGCTATGAAGCTGTATAATGTTATTTTACCTGGTGGCCCGGGGCAGGCTGGCAGCCTGTTGCTACGGGCCATGGTAATTGATGCGTCATTTAACTGAAGCTCCTGCAGGAAAACAAAACACTGTCGAAGCATCAAAGCAGATGACGCCCGCGCATTTTCACCCCCGGGCTGTGCTTGGAGGGGATGCTCCGGTAAGGAAACAACAGCCGTTTGGAAAGATTTGAATAATACACGTCTGTAACTGAGAGGCCTCTGAGATTTTACGAAACGATTACGCAATTATGTCTGTGCGCTGAATGTATTCTTCTACTGTGTGTATTTACATATAGGACTGTTAAAATGTACACTTTGCAGTTGCCTTCGATACGTGTATTTGAATTATAGGACAGTTCGTGAATGCTGGTGAATTTGACTGGATATGAAAGGAAGTTGTATTGGTCTATTACGAACTATTTCACCAGCACTTACGCAGCGTCACGCTGCACGTCCACACTTGCTCCGGCCGTAACCGTATCATCCCTTTGATGTGAGAGCCAAATACCGACAGCACACCGAACAAGACCGTAACGTGACCGCGTAACAAACTTTTGATACGTTACGCGGTCACGAGCCCCGTTCACACTGTCACGATACGGTGTTACGTTACGCGGTAACGTCACAAGTGTGGACCGACCGTAAGACCACTTTTCAGACAAGGCGTGGATGTAATATTCAGTGGTAACGGTGAAGGTCAAGTGTAACCTAGATTAGTCCATGAAGGCCCAGAGGGGGCGTAGAAGTATAACTTTACTCTTTACTTAACTTCGGCCCTAGATGGGAGTGGGCGGTCTACGCCACGCCCCTGCCGCTTTACTTGCGGGAAAGAGAACCAAAACTGGTTTTATAGGAGGCTGGCTGGGCCCCAGGTCTTCTTGGACGGGTGAGGGAAATCTCGTCCCCTCGCCGGGATTTCGATCCCTGGACCGTCCAGCACATAGCGAGTCACAGTACTGACTGAGCTACAAATAAATGAATGGAAGGTGAAGCCTTGGACTGGACTGGTGGCGCTTGGAATGCGAGCAAGTTGCAGGCTGTTGTGCTTTCGGTAATGAAATATCGGGATCCGCAAAAGGCCGGACATTTCTCGTTTAGCTGTGCGAAACTGACTTGCTCGAGAATGATTATTCTACATAAAAATTATTTTCCTTCACTCTTACGGAAGGCCTGAGAAAATCACGAAAATAAACTCAGTATAGATACCCAGATTTAATATGAGTATTGGAACCCTGGACGTTCGTAACTGGTGGCATCTCTGAATAGCTGAACTATAAAGAAAATACAAAGGCAATATATTTTCTTTGTATCTTTGAAGCGATTTATTTATTCATACATGCCGTATATATAAAATATGTATCAATAAATTAATCGTATACAAGGATAACATGAGAGTCGGAAGTTGACGTGAATGTTGTGGACCAGAGGATGACAGACAATATATTTCGAGGCTGATATATTAAAGGCATAAAAGACGCTGGATGTTCAAAACAAGTTGAATGTTTTGGAGAATAGACGATAGAGGAAACAGGCAACAACAAAAAAATAGAAGGTACCCAAGTCCAGTGAAGACGAAAAGAAATTGTTTCTTCCACTGAAGCTATGTGTCCAAAGGTCACAAAGACAAAGGTTTAAGTTGCAAAATGAGAATCGTAGATGTTATAAAGAGCCAGCTGGCATCTCCCACTGTCGGCTGTCTCTTGAAACATCCTATTGTTTCTTTAAACAATCAAAGCAACTGATGTCAGATTGTCAAATTACAGCCCATTTTTTCAGGAACCTATGAAGTCACATGTTTCTTCTACGTCAATATAAAAGCCGATTAGGCATGCATATATGCAAGTATGTTTTTCTGCAGCTGGTATTTCATATAACACATTGTATCACAAATTTTGTAAATACGTCTCCATATTTTGAAAAGGTCATTTCACACAGGGGTCGATTCCGGAAGATCTACACAGTGTACTGGTTCTTTTAACCTTTCTGTAAGTTTATCCCAGCCTAATGGGATTAACTTAATTTCCTAGCAACGGCTGCAATTTGGAATTTCTACTGGCAGGAAGAAGCTTAAAAAACACAAATTATAGTCGTCCAATTCACAAAATTTCAACGCGGTTTTTAAATATTCCGTTATGGTTCTGGCTTAAGAAGAAGCCAACACTATCACAAAATCTTGCTCCTATAATTTCTCTTCCACCCTAGCTAACATGCTATCAAGCAGAATATGCGTAAGAACCCTTGGATATTACTTCCAACTCCTTGACAATTTCTTGGTTTCAAGCAGATTCAAACTAATGCTTTTCGTTACCGGAAGGAACCTTGCTTGGTTGTATGTGCGCAGTCTGCTTTAGTGTGCTGGTTCTGCTTATTAAAATTGGTTTTCCCTGCGATGATAATAGTAATAAAATGGGAGTGGGGCTCAAAAAGGGACGAGTAGCAACACAAAGTGAAACAATCAGAACGTAATTAGCAGTAGGCGGCGGGGTGCCGTTGTGTTGTTCCTTGTGTTTGCAGCTGCAGTTTGCGCGTGACTCCTGCAATGTTACCACTAGCTTAGGGTCTCTTGGTCTAATGGGTTTAATTAATTTTTAGGTCTCTGTAAATTGTGCAGACGGGAGACGGTTCGTATAACAGAGGCGTCTCTCTATAAGCAGTGCATTGTAAATTAATGGACTGAATGCAATACACGAACTAAATAAACTATCGAGTGGCTTTAAATCAACTGAATTGATGATAGGTATTGCACAGATTTGCGGAATGTAAAGGTATAATCGGGATACGCATAATTCGGACTCTTCAAAAAAATTACTGCAGTAGTGTCCTTGTTATTTCCGTCAACAACGCTTGTTTATGCCATATTATTGCTAACATGTTGCGACATATTTTGCGTGCTGTCATCAGAGCATTACTTAAAGGGCAGATGAAAGCGTGTGATATTATACACATATTGTGTGTGTAGTATTCCTGAGCTATTTAAACGTGATGATTTGAAAAATGTGTCTGAAGTTTACTGCTGCTACTACTACTACTACTACTACCACCACCACCACAACAACTACTACTACTACCACTACCACCACCACAACTACTACTACCACAACAACTACTACCACCACCACCACTACTACTACTACTACTACTACCACCACCGCCACTACTACTACTGCTGCTACTACTAATACTAATAATACTACCACTACTACTACCACCACTACTACTACTACACATATGCAAGTTTCACTATGTTAAGGAACGAAGAAAGAATTACAAAATTTAGTAGGCCGTAAAATCTAGGCCTGTAATTGTATGAAGAGCCGCTCAGTAAATAAATGCTTAGTTGTGTATTTGTTTAGTTTGAAAGTAGGTATGGTTTATATTTTTATGTCGGTTTTAAACCTTCTGTCTCCGGTACCACCCTTCTCCACTGTTCGGTAAACACAGACCCAAATAACCATACGGAAGGGAACCCTGCTCCTGAAGTCGTGCATTTAGTCAAGATTTTTTCGTCTCCATTTTTTTGATAAACATAAAACAAGAAATATTTATCCAGTAAACTTAGATGATGACCGAAACGTGTAGCAAATTGTAACGTTTACATTGCAGCAGAATGAGAGCACAAAGTATGATACTCTGATTTTCGTCAGTTAATTCGCCATCCACCGAGCGACAAACACTTTCACAACGAAAAGCCTCAGACGACGTTATACTGGATGGCACGACTATTAATTCAGGTGAAGTACAAGCGTGTACCTGAAGTCGGTCTAACCTCGGCCCTAAATCTAGTTGTAAAATAACATATCGAAGGATTTACGTTCGCCACGCCCATATATTTCCCGGTCTCTGGCGGTCCCCAGCCTGGCCCGTGTAATGCAGTTAGTTGCCATGGAGACACAACAACTTCACTTCGAACAGATGAGCTCAGCTTTCCGCTCTGATAGACCACCCTCCTCTTTCACATCAATATTAAAGCATGAAGAATGAACAAGCCAGTTGTAATGTGTTAACAACACTTTTTGTTGTTGTTGTTGTACATTGAAGCATGCGCCACGGAAATTTAACACGAATAAGCTTGCGCTTTCCTTTAATTATGTCTGTTTATTCCACATTCTGCTTTTGTCACTACGCTTAATTTGACAGCAGCAATAGAAGCAGCAGTGGCTAAAGGAGCAAAATCAGTACTCAGAAGAACGGAGGTTCAGTTCATTTGTTAGAGTGCTTCGAAAACAGCAAGCAGTATGTCACAAACACTACCAAACAAACATTTTACTAAAGAAGAAACGTCAGGCAATACAAGACGAAACAATGCTATGTTGAACACTGTACATTTTCTGAGTGTCTCTTACCCCTAGACGATGTTTTGGGACGTGCGTATAACCTACTCCCAAAAGGCCATAAAATTTTCCGCGTTATATTGATATAATGCATGGGTTGTTGTCTTAGGCGCTTTAAAATACACGAGAGAAGATAAAGTTTTCAAATCATGACTAGAAGAAGTGTCCATTTGCCCAGTTTAATAGACATCTTGCACAGTTAAAAAGGTAAAGCAGTCCCATTACAGGCCTGGACAGGCCCAGAGGGTTCCAGGAAGTTAAGGTTCCCAGATTTCGTGACAACTGCACAGGATGGTGGTAAGGTTGTCAGTCTTACGCACCGGCCGCCTTTACCCCCAGGAAATACTCCTGGTACTCTGTTAGAGGCTGAGTCGACCCCAGGGCCATAGTGCGATCGGTGGGATTTTATGTCAATGAAGAATCCGCTGACACCAGCTGGGATCGAACCAGCGACCTTCCGATTTGTAGCACAGCACCTTAACCACTGTGCTACCGCGGTCCCCCAATATGCAATCATACATACCTTAGTTGTGTAATATTTTACTTACAACTGACACAACATGTCTACAAATAACATTCCCAGTTACGTAACTGTTGATACCTTATTGTTTACAAGTCACAATTCACAACAGACGCTCTAACTACGCTCCACCTGGGCAAACGCGCGCATCGACATGTCTGATCAAGTACTGTCGCACCCTTGCAAACGTCCCGTGGCGGTTGCGAATGGTCTGATTGGGATCAGAAATGCGCTGATGAAGTGTCTATGAGCTTCAGTTTGGATATGAATGTATTAGCGATTGTAGTGTCGCCAAAGACAAAAATCTAAAGGTCTAGTCTGAGGTCAGTGGCTCAACACATTCTTGAGCTGTACCACGAGAACTGAGCGCTTGCCGAAATACCCCCTCCCCCTTCCCTCCAAGGCGCAAAAGCCTCCTAGTAGGCCGTTCCATCCTCATTATCCAGTATTCACGATCACACTCAGGTAGATACACTCAGTACGACTCCTCTGGACGAGTGATCAGCCCGACGCAGAGACCTCTACCTGACACACAACACACACAAGAGGCATATATCCATGCTACCAGCGGGATATAAACCCATAATTCCAACAAGCAAGCGGTCGTACATCCACGCCATAGACCATGCCGCCGGTGGGATCGGGTTGTCGAACATAATATTGAAATAAACATGTTTCCTTGTTTTGGTGTGGGAATTCATTCGTGAGGTATGCCAGAGCATTCCAAATACACTCTATACAATACAGTATGCCGTCTGTCGGCAGGACCGTGATTTATAAGCTTTATTTATTTACAGCAATCCCGCGTCCAGCACGGGGGTTAGGGAGAATGAAGACAACGCGTTGCGCAAAACCGCGTTGGCAGGATTCTTAGGGAGAAAAAGACGGTTAGGTGAATGTGGGCGGTTATGGACCGAACCCCCACCCCCAGCTTAAAATACATAAATATTTGGACAGAATAATTACACCGTTCTTGGGTAGGTGACGTTGCCTCTTCCCGCAGCTGCCGAGCGAATAACCGCCCGTGTTATCTACGTGTATTTACATCTGTGAGCTTGCGGTACATTGCGTTCCCCCATATATTCATTTTCGCCTGTCCCAGTGGCCCCGCGGTCTAACGCGTACGTCTGCTGTCCCTTGTCCCCTAAGATTGTAGGTTCGAATCCCGCCACGGGCATAGATGTTTGTTTGTTGTGAGTGTTGTGTGTTGTTTGTGTGTGATCTAGAAACTTCAATAACGAGGAGACCATGGCCGGCGTTGGGACACCGCGCCATAGAATATATATATATATATATATACACAGGGTGTCCCAGGAGGAATGTGCCAGACTTCGGGAGGATGTTCCTTATGTTAAAGTATACCGATATAACCCAAAACACCTATGTCCAAAGTTGAACGGTTACGGAGATAGTGACCAGAGAAGAGTGTGGTCTTCTTGCGGGTCCACACACTGTACCTGTCAGCTGACAATCTTATCCATTTCCGTCCTTGAGTGTGGTGTCATATGACGGCAATTCAGCTCACGCTAGCCACAGCCATGTTACGT
>Ga0123352_10014546_pt1 | contig 12532 bp, 12 predicted proteins | sample TergutLab28metaG_FD_89700 | JGI IMG/M metagenome (GOLD analysis project Ga0123352, IMG submission 89700) | Labiotermes labralis P1 segment gut microbial communities from Petit-Saut dam, French Guiana - Lab288 P1 | ecosystem: Host-associated > Arthropoda: Insects > Digestive system > Gut ... | reverse complement strand
TGTTGGTCTTTTTTTTTTTTTTTTTGTCCCCTCCTGGTGTCTTTTTTGGGGTTGGGCTTTGGCAAGTGTTTTTTTTTTTTTTTTTCCATAGGGGCACTGTTTTGAGGAACATGGAGGGGTTGCTCCTTTCCCAGGGACTTCAAGTCGAGGGTGAGATTTTTCTGTCACAGAATGTGTAGTGGGGAATCCGAGAGACATGTAAAAGAAGGTTCTGGAAATGGGCAACCCTTTCCAAGAGGGGCCATTTTGCAGAACCTGGAGGGGTTCCATTTACTGAGGACTGTTGAGAGATAGATGAAAGGGGAGGGCTATGGCAGTGGAACATCTCTCACTATGGGAGCTATCTGAGGGGAACCTGAAGGGATGGCTCCTTTACTGGGGACCCTGAAAAGTATAAAGAGGAAGGCTCTGGAAGTGCATCTCTGTCTGTAGGGGCCTTGATGTGGATCCTGGAGGGGGGGGGGGCTCATTTACAGACAAATGAGGGCTCAAGAAATACGTAAAAGAGGGCTCTGGAAACGGGCAACTCTCTCCATAGAGACCCTGTTGGGGAACTTGGAGGGGGGTCATTTTCCAGACTCCTAGAGATACTGTAATATTTGGGCTCCTTTTCTTGTACCCATAGGATGTTAGGAGCCTGAAAGGACCTGGGCTCCCATAATTTGAAATTGTGGGGCACAAAGTGTGTGTCTAAAGGCCTAGGTGCATTGGGACTGAAAGGGCTCAAACCCACTTGTTACTCTACACTACTTTACTCTACTCTAATCCACAAGTACATATCACCGCTTACAATGGGCAAGTTAATGAACAGAATTTTACCTCCTCTCTTCTACTATTTTAATCTGACTTTGTGTGAATATTTTTACTTTATGTTTTTATCATTATTATAGGTTAATCCATGCAAGCATCCCATTGTGATATTGAAAGATGTGTGCCACAAAGATCTGGTTGCCATCCTACAATTCATGTATCGTGGAGAAGTAAATGTACGGCAAGAAGAGTTGGCAACATTCCTCAAAACAGCTGAGATGCTACAAATCAAAGGGCTTACTGGTGATGATTCACCTAGTGTAAGTTATGTAAGCTGAACAACAGCTACTAAAGGAAGAAGTTTTGTGCATAATGTTTTGTTCTTGTCTTCTTTACTATGCCATGTCTGTAATACATTAATTCCTGTTGTATAACGTTTTCTGTCAATGTTTAGGAGAGCTGACATTGTAGGTCATTAAAAATTTTTGTGTGTTTGACTCATGTGAAATCCACCATGCATATCATTCAGATTTGAAACTAGCTATCCTCACTGGGGACTTTAGTGGTTTTCCTCAATTTCTACAAGAAAATTCCATGGTAATACAGTACACTAGGCTGCAACTCCTTTCTTCCACAACCACTCGAGTTCCTTACACTTAGCCAAGCATTTGACATTAAATCTGTGGAGCTTAAAGATCATTAACCTTTTGGCACCCATAGTAAAAGCAGATCTAATTATACAAAGCCTGGAATTTTGAGCATCCCACTGTGTATTATATGTGTGTGTGTGTGTGTGCATGCATGCACATGTGTGTGGGGGGTCACCTTGAGCCCCAAGGGGTTGAATAACCTAGTAGCTGATTTATGGTGTGTGGCATGCAAGTTTTCTCAGAATCGGACATCTTTCTTCACGAATACATTATTATTATTATTATTATTATTATTAACAACAACAACATATTGTGGTGTCTGGTACTTGGACAGAAATTTATATGTTGATGTAATTCTTGTAGGAAGAAGAAAATATACTAGCCCCACAGCCCTCTGTTAGAACAAGAGCTCCACGCAGGACATCAGAAAAGGTTTGTCAATGTCTGTCTCTGTATTGAATTATACTGCCAGTTGAGACTCCTTTTAATGTTTCTTGATCCCTCGTGTAACTTTACATTTCTGTGATCCAGAATTGATAATTGGGGAATGTAGTGGGGGTTAAATTTCCTTTATCTAAGGTTTCCCAGAGTTCAGAGTTCAAATCTACTACTAGCCAGAGAAACCTAAAATGAGGGTTTCTCTGTATTTTGTCACCAGTGTTTGGTAAATTGTCCTTTTGCTGCCTTGTTAGTACATTAGTTCTTCTTTGCCAAATGAATGCAACTAAAATGTCAGCTGTGAATTTATATGACTATGATAAATAGACCAGTTGTCATTTAGTTGCCAGCAGGATAAGTTAAAAACTGTTTTCTAATCAACGTTGACTAAAGTTGGCCCAAACATTTCCTTCCTACTTGAAGATGAAGACAGATCCAGTCTCTGAAGCGTGTAATTACCCCTGCCCAAAGATTGTTACAATCCATCCTCTGAACAAGTTGTTAATGAACTTTGGTGATAGGAAAGCCCAAAACATTGGTCAGGTTTATTACACTTTAGCATCATTTGTACCATTCATAGTAGTTTTATATAACTGCTTTGTTTTCATTGTAGGCACCACAGGCATTGCATGGCACACCAGAGAAGAAGCATCCTATAACTGATGCTGCAAATGCAGAACCTGAAGAAGTGTCTGCACCTCCATACAAGCGTGTGAGGCCTGAAGGATCAAGTGCGGTGTTAAGTTCTCCTGCTATGACTGAGGAATCTTCTGGGGTGGAGTTTGTAGAAATGACAAATCCAAAACAAGAACCAGTGGAATATGAGACTGAAATTGAAGAAGTTGAGAGGTTACAGAATAGAGATGATCCTCTTGTTCAGCTTCTTGCAGGGGAAAGTAGTCAGACGCTTCAGGACACATCACAAGGTATGTGGTTTTGATAATGTGTAATCATGTTCTCAGGGCTCCAGGAATACAAGTTCAATCCTCCAGAATCGACACATGTGCTGTATCCACCATGTCTGAAAACTGATGGTGTGTGGGCGTTCGTCTGTGTGTGTATTTGATGTTTGTTGTAGTGTATAAAGGTGGTGATGGAAATATATTCGGATGTTCAAGGGAAGTTGAAGTAGGTGATTCACGAATGTCTGCAAAGTATGGTGATGTATTGGGGTTTGACTCTGCACTCTTCAAAAAATTATGGAAAATTGTCTTCATTATAAGCAAATTATACAGGTTAACTTGATGTCTTGTGAGCTTTATTCTGCTCTTGCCCCAAAAAACTCAGTGTACACAGTGCGGTCCAAAAGTTTTAGGACTGATTTTTTTAAAAATCGAAGACACATGAGGAGGACACTTTTTTTTTAATTCAAAATAAGCTCAATTGGAATATACACAGGCTTTTGCGCAGTCGTACAGTTTCTGAAAAGCTGCCAAAAATTTCTCTTTTTGGACCTTCTTTAATTCATCAGTTACAGCTTCTTGGATCTCGGCAACATCCACAAAGTGGAGTCCTTTAACTTCATTTTCAACGTGGATATATCTGGAGAGTATGGGGGATGATAAAGGGTTGTAACTTTTTTGGGGTCAAAAATTGGCAGACACTTGCAGTATTGTGGGTGGGCGCATTATCGTGCAACAAGAAAAATTTTAAGAGCAGAATGCAGCTGGACAAACCCGTTGAATGCGCTTCAGGAGGCGATCCTTACTCCTTTACAAAATCCTGCATTTACTGTTTTTCCTTCTGGTATAAATTCTTTGTGCGCTATGCCTTGAGAGTAAAAAAAAATGGTCAAAATGATCTTGATGCGGGACCTTTGGAATTTTAGTTTCTTTGGCCGAGGGGATGTCTCACCAACCCATTCAGAACTCTGTCATCTCCCGTAATAATTTTGTTAAAAAAAATCGGCCATCAGGATAATGTCTTGGCAAGATGTGACTCGATCTTCCTGTTGCTCAGGTGTCAAAGAGTGTGGAACAAAACGTGCACACCTTTCTCTTTCCCAAATCCTCTTTTAGAATCCAAAGGACCACAGTCTTGGGGATGTTTCAAGATTCTGTTATCATTCTTGATGTGATTCAACGGTCATTTTTGACCAACTCAGCAACAGCAGCAATGTTTACCCCAGTTCGAGTCGATTTTGGATGGCCACCTCTCTTGTCATCTTCCCCAGCTTCCTTCCATCTCGAAATCAAGAATACCACCTAAAAATATTTGATCGGTTCAGAGCCTCATTCCCATAAGCCTTGTGCACCAATACTAGTGTTTATGTAGCTGATAGACCGGCTTTGAAACAAAATTTTATGGTAACTGTACATTTCCGCATTCCATGACATATAAAGAAAACTTACTTCCAAGACAAGTTATAACTTGTAAATTGTCGAAGATAAATAATCAAAACTGAGTGTGTGAACGGATATTGGTTGATAGTACTTAGTGAGTTGGCCCATGGATCACTTTAGTTCTGTTGTTTAAAAAAATCAGTCTAAGATGTATGGATCACACTGTGTACTACTTTAAGGAAATTGTCAGGTCGTATTTTAGTCCATCTCTTACTTCCTTTGAAAATTTCAACCACAAAGCTGGCTTAAACATGTGGATCATTTTAGTGTCATGAAAACTTGCCAACATAACTGAGTTTAGCAGAATAGGAAAAAATATTTATTCACCTTTTTATTTTTGCAAAATTTAAATAAGTGTAATACCTATAATGCTAATTAAAAGATTTAACAAAAATAATGCAGGCAGATTTTTACAGAATGTTTGTGAACTCAGGGAAATATATGCTGGTTGATGTGGTTTATAAACGTTTAACAGTTCTTTAACATGTTATGTACATTTTTGCATGGATGAGGTATTTGTATAAACAAAATAGTTGTAAAAAGTCTTCTGAAGTGCTAATATTAGCTGTTGGAAGTCAAGGGACTTTATATTAATGAAACTGTAACTGATAATGCAACCAACACAGTACATATGTTATCAGTCATAACTACACATTATTTCATTCCCACTACATGTTTCAGCCCAAATTACCATTGTGAGGGAGGCTAGTTTGAGTAGTACATGGAGGTACTAAAATCTTTACTTTAAAATACATTTAAGGAATGGTGGTATACGAAATAATAGTATGTGTAAAGGTAAAGGTAAAGTGATCCCATTACAGGCCCATTGTGGCCCAGAGAGTGGGTAGAGGTATAGCTCTACTCTTCCATGACAGCAGCACTAGAAGGGGGTGAGTGGTCAGCAGCACGCCCCGGCCACACTTTACCCCCGGGAAAGACCCACTACCCAATTTACAGGGGGCTGGGTGGGCCCCAGGACCAGTCTGGACGGGCAGAAAATCTCGTCCCGACCGGGATTTGATACTGGACCGGCCAACCCATAGTCAGTCACTATACCAACTGAGCTACCCAACCCACAATGATAGTATGTGTACCTTTGTTTATTTATGTAACAGCTTACGGTGTTTGAATTCTTAGTTACGTGATTTAATGTGAACCAAGATTGTTGGCCCTTCAGTGTGGTGGCATTTAAACCACAATGCAGGAGTAGTGTTTAAGGGTATTTAAATTTTACTAAGACAAGTGGCAAATTACCTGCATTTTGATCTGAAGTAACATCAGTGTTTTTTTGTTCTATATGTGTGAAATGTACATTAGCTTTATAATTTTTCCTTGTATGGTAGGTCTCAATATGCCCCTTGACACACACACAGCAGTGTAATGCTCCTGGCAATGATAAACAGTTTCTCTTCTTTTGACATGCCTGCAGCAGACTGCATACCTTGTTGGTGTATGTGTCTTTTCTGCAGTAGCTGTTTTTGGGCACAGAATTGCAAAAAGCAAATACTAGCTTCATCATGTCAATCCATCCACATGGAACAGCTCAGCTGCCACTGAAGGGATTTTCATGAAATTTGATAGTTATGTGTTTTTTGAAAATCTATTGAGAAAATTCAAGTTTCATTAAAACCTGACAAGAGTAATGGGTACTTCCTACACAGCTTCATGACATCTTGCTGAGTTATTCTTAGAGTAAGAAATGTTTTGGACAAATGTTCTAGAGAAAATCAAGAGACACATTTTATGTTCAGTAACTTTTCTTCAGAAAATCTTGCCATTATGAGATAGTGTGGAAAACTATGGTAGAGCCAGACAGGCCGCAGGTGACAATATAATAAGGCACTTGTGCTTTGCATGCTGGATAATGAAGGCTACGAACACACACTTGGAATATGCAGTACTTATTATTTTTTCCACTGCAGCAGTGGTTATATGAATGTGCCCTATAATTATGTTATAAGTACAGTACATTTCCTGTCCTGTCTTGGAAAAAGACATTCTTTTGGCCTCCTTAACCTTGTTGTCAACATTATTGTTACCTGATATTTTACACTGCACTGTATATGTTACTAAGAAACCCTCATCAAAATTTATCCTAAATTTTAGATGCTCATCATTATGTCCATTTTCTTATATATGACCAGAGAATTGTGAATGGTGGCATTGTGTAGCCTTCAGAAAAATTGTAACAATTTCACGTACCAGGTACAGTTGCAGCAGCTGATCCTTCTGATCAGTACAGTGTTGATTATGACAAATCACACACACACACACACAGACTTGCCCCTCTTTCCTTGTCTTTATTACTGTCTGTATCCAAGTTTTGTTGTCAGGCCACCTCAAGACACAGAAGTTACTTTTCACTGTCACCTTTTCAATCTGGAACTTGCTTTCTCACAGTTCCTTTGGCATTACCTTGCTGTTTATTTTTACCGTTACCACACAGTTGGTGTTGCATGATTTCAGATCTAGCCAAGCCTGGAAAATTATAATATTTATTCATCCACTAGTTAACTGCCATTGTGGAGTGAGGTCAGAAGCTTTCAGAACTAGTGCTGTTGTTTTTGTGTGTTTTTGGAATGAGGGGTGACTCCAAAATTGTCTTCTTTCCAGTATAAACTGTGGAGGACCGCAGATAACCAGAACTTGATTCATAGTTTTAACTTTTTTTTCCTGAACTGTGACAATTTCAGTGGCAGGTACAGGTTGAAGGAGAGGCTCTCCTTCCACAATGTGAGTGATTCTCCTGTCTTGTTGCTTTTGAATTTAAGTGTCTGATAATAGGACACATTTTGAACAGTTTTTGTGGTCCTTTCATTTGTGTCCTGGTAGCTGTTGTCGATAAAATGCAGAAATCTACAGATGCTTTCAAATCTGTGAACTGAACTAACAGAACCAGTCACTGGCATGGCTGTCAGCTGGCTACATGAGAAATACATTCTCAGAATATGTTTTTGTACAGTACCCATAAGCATAAAAATTGTCCATATGGTATATATTTCTTCTGCTGCCACTGACTGCACTTCATTACTCACATCTGTGTGGGAAAGACATTGCCTGTAGAATTTCTGAATTTGTATGCATAGTGATCGGTCTCATTCACAATTTCCTGTACAATATCCTTAACAAAAAGTCAATATCAACAGTGTTAGTTTGACCCTGAGTACTATGTTGATGTGCACATAGTCCAGTAAAAAAATTTTTTATGTTTGGCATAATTTCTCGTATCCTCCCACAGGAAATTAGTGTTAGTCACATAAGCATAAACACCACCATAACTGTTTCATCAAGTGTCAAGTAACTATACATCTTCCTGGTCACCAAAATCAGTATCACTGCTTTCATCTGTGGCCGATGATCCACTGTCAATAGTATCAGAAATTTTCTCTGCACATTCGTCACTTTCCAGCAAGTTTGAAATGCCACTGAACCCTGATTCCTTTTGCCTACATAAAACCATGTTTATGCTCTGAAATTTCTGCTGTATGCACAGATATATGTACACGCACAGAGTGGGGAATGAACACGTAATCTGTTCGCTGTGTCGTAGAATAGAATAGAAATGAATAGGATAGAATACAGAAGGGTGGGCACTGAGTGACTTTGCACTTTGACCATGATCGAAATTTTGCGCAGCCCTTTAGCTCATTTATTCAGCACTCCCACACCTTGAGCAAAGTGCAGTGTCTTGCTGACAAAGATGTCTTCAGAGTCACTTGGTTGCATAAAATTATGACCCAGGTGCCTGAATTTTAATGTAACCAAAGCCTCACAGCTACAAAGAATTGTGAGGGCGTTTCAGATGCCTGCTTGCGTATTAGCACACAAGGACTGTTCACCAGCCCCTTTTTAACCCTTAGCATACCGTATTAAATCTCAGCTCGCCGAATTATTCTTCGGGGTATTTAAATTTTGTGCATGCTTTTCGAAAAACTTGAATATTTCGAGAACTGAGTGAAATAAATTTGTGAAACAAAAAGCAATTTGTGGGGAAGGAATCAGACATTGCTCAGGGTGCCTTAAAAATGCTGTATTGTCCTTAATGCATAATGCAGAACATATGTTTCTAAAAAAGACCATGCCAGCATCTCTCTGATAAGGGTGAGACGAAAATCTCTGTGTGAGATTTTCTTCCCACCACATGAAGATAAAAGGATGTAACTGTTGACAATGGCCAGGTCTAACAGGTGGAAAAAGAGTTTTTTTTGTCCACTTCCATGTTCAACAGCTGGCCGCATATTTATTGACCATCCTATCCAAATTGTCAGTGTGCCCCATGTGACGGTTATAATCCACCACAATTGCTGGTTGTATCGCATTCCCGTGTTCATTGCGATAATTGCCTTCTCTGGGTGGATCGTGAATGTTTGTCAGGAGGCACACGTCTCTCATGTCCTTCCACACCACAGCCGTCAAGTCACCCCTGGTCCTTATTCGAATGTCACCACGTTTCAATCTCAGTGTCTTGGGTTTGAGGTCCTTGGGCATGCCCTTACTATGTAACCTAACCATCCCACAACAGAAAATTTTCTTCTGAGCCAAATCATCATATAGGTCAGGGGATGAAAAAAAGTTGTCCATGTACAGTTTATGGCCAAATCCTTCTACACCCCTTGTCAGATTAGCCACTGTATTGTGTGTTGCTGTCAGGTGTTGTGCCGCCCTTTGTCTGTCTTTACCGAGATAAATATTCATGTCATATGTATATCCTGTAGAGTCACACAGTTTGAACATTTTGATGCCGAACCGTTCTGTGTTTTTTCGGGATGTACTGCTTGAAAACTATCCTTCCCTTGAATTTCACAATGACTTTGTCTACTGCCAAATACTCTGAAGGGTTGTAAAATTTTGAAAAGTTCGTCCTTACAATTTCAAATAATTTTCCACAGTCTGTCATCTGTTCTGCCAACTCCATTCCTATTGTCTGTGAAATTTAGAAAGCATAGTATGTGATAGTGCCTAGCACATGCCATCGTTTGTCCGTAGAATGGAGTGCGTAGCTGTTCCATTTTCGTTCAATAGTCCTCCATTCTGCCTTGAACTGTATGTCCCATCTGTAATGTCAGAGCCAAAAATGCAAATATTTCCGTTTCTGTCACCTCTCGTTCGTGAGAAGGTACATCGTCAGAATTTTCTAAGAACTGGTGATAGTAGCAATTCATCTCCACAACCAGCAAAGTAATAATTGCCGTGAAGAACAGCAGCAGAACGCTAAGTGGAGTGGACTTGCTCATTACTTGTGCAGCTTCCCTGCTTTTCCCATTGGAACCCCCAGTAAAGGTGTGAACTACATGCCTTCAAGGTTGAGGGGGCAGTGTCCACAGGCAGGGTTGTGGCTGTTCACCTGCCACATTACCAACATCATCCTCATCTTCAGAGCTGCTGGAAAAAAAATCTGGGCTTGGAGGCTCTGATATAGAAGACCGTCGCGAAGGTGGGCATGGCTCGCCGTCCCCCATGTCCTCAGAAGCGTAATATTTCTCCTCATCGCTGTCTGAATCCATTACGACTTCTCATATTTGATTCTGAGACAGCAGAGGAGCCTGTTTTACACAAGAAATCTCACGTTCCATTGACGAAAACTCTAGTGCGACTACTGGGTGGAACAACAAACTCTCAAGTGACATAAGTCGCTTCTTCTGCAAATCACTTGGGGAAAAGCTCCTTCCCCCTACCTAACAACCGTTAACCATTTGCATGTTACTAAAATAACATAGTTTTATGACCCAGCATTCCATTCCACTAACTGAATGCAAGACTGAACTAACTGTGCAATACACTTTCAAGACTTATGACACTTATGCATACATGGCTAATTAGGGTAACCTAGCTAGCTGGCAAAGTGTTTACACACAATTGTGACACAGGAAACTACTCTGCATCGATTCAGTGTTGAAACATTGTGCAGCAAATAGAAAGAGACGGCTTTCAGCGTTGCCAAACATAGGTCCACATATATACTATGTTAAAATTTCTAGCTTTACTAGGAGCTCCATATATATATACGACATTAGTAGGCTAAGGGTTAAACAAACGTCTTCCTAAATGAGAGTGTCCCGTTAGGAACCCTGTCAATATTCTTAGCTGGTTTCTGCATAGGTTGAGAATTTCCCCACATTTTTTTGCAGAGGGTTTTTAACCCTTTGACGCCGGAATTAAATCCCCCCCCAAAGTGGCCGTTCGGCTATTTAAATGGCTCACTGCGCGACATATATATATGTCGTTCGGCAGCTAAGGGTTAAGAAAGACCTTAGCTAGCTGTTGTTCACGTATGGACTCAGTGCCCCTCATGTTTCCTACTTGTGCAGTTCCGCCTCCCAGCAACCTTTGCAGCTATACCAAGTGCAGGCTCAGGTCCTATTAGTAGATGTGAGGAGCCTTGCCTAGCTATTTTATTTCCATCAATTCCCATGTGTCCAGGCACCCACACCAGTTGGATTCTGTTATGTTCTGCCAGTTGCACCAGGGATTGATGGCAGTCCCATACTCATTTGGAATTCATCTGGAAGCTGTCAAGGGCCTTGATATCTGCTTGACTGTGAGAAAGAATATAGATCTTCTTAACTTTGTAGCCCTTTAATGTATTCTGTGTTAGGAAAGCCTTAATAGCATATATTTCAGCCTGGAATACCATGGTGTGGAGCCCAAGACTGACATGTCCCCTTATGGAGCCCCATCTATACACCCCAGCACCTGTGCCTATTATACTTGGACCCAACTGTGTACCAGACCAGGCCCGCTTTGTTGTCTGGGTTATTCCATTCTGCCATTCACACTTGTCAGGAAACTGGACCATGAATTTACTGCATTATAATTAACAGGTAGTTTCAGATAAACCACAAGATGGTATCACACATGACGCACTGTACGGGAGTGCCTTACAGAACTCGTGTATACTGTTATGTACATGAATGAACTTGAATCCAGCCATGGGAAACAAATCTGCCTTTATTCCAGAGGAGAAAAGATAAATACAGGTGAACATGAGTTGCAGGGAAATATTGTATGTGTCAGAAACACTAAAAGAAAATGGAAACCATGTATTTTGTACTTATTATTACAGATATAATAAATAATTAAAAAACTCCTTTAATACCCATGTGAAAATGGCTTCCTTAACAAAGTAAAATAGGATATCAAATTTGGAAATCACATCCATCTCTCTGTCTGTGATGTGTATCAGCAAGTAAACCATTGGTCAGATTTTCATGAAATTTGATATAGGAGTTCTTTACAAGAAGTTGTTGATCAAGCATGAACTCTGTGAAAATGAGTGCAGTGAAAAGCATAATTTACTCAAGGACGTAAATTAAATGCTGCCCCTATTTTCTGCATTTTTGTCAGATTTGGATAAAATTCAGTGCAGGAGCTGTCCATAAAAACATATTGATTTTGTGTGAGCTTAAAAAAAACCAACACAACGAAAGCGATTCTTTACTTAGAGATATAAATGTTTTTATTAAACTATGTTCCGTGTTTGTTATTTGATTTGGGTGAAATATGGTGCAAGGGATCCGAACGTAATGTTGTTGAGCATTTGTGAGTTCCGTGAAAATTGGCACAGGGAAGGCCAAACTTTTCTTGCAAGCCTAAATTAAATTGCATTTACACATGTGCTGACTTACCAGTGTCTCATCCTCACACTCACTGCCCCAGCACCTTTGCTGACATTGCAAGGCATGGTGACATATCATAATCACCATTAGTGGCAACAACAGGAATTGTCAGTATGGGTAGGTTACCACTATTTTACTTTCCAAAAAGTAGCATTTCTTTTGTTATTCCCTCCCCCCCACCAGAAACGATTATTCCAGGACTTTTGTGACCCAAGACCAAGAACCATTGGCATTGTGAAACAACACTTCAAGAAATGACATGGCCACTATAATTACATGTGTGTGGTCTCATTCGCGAGTGTGGTCTGGTAGAGGATGGACGGGTTTCTACAGTGCTACTAAGTAAGGGACATGGGCTGCTACCTGGAAGACTATCGGGCTCGAATTGGTACCTGGACCGGTAGGTTTCCATGGAGGTCAACGGTAGGGCAAGTAACAAGAACAGGAAATATCTATGCAGGGACATTGATTCTATGCGCAGCGGTGTTATCAGTGCTATTGGTGATCGAGGGAGTGGAACTAAACCCTGGTCCTGTTGACAACATTGTGCAAGTATTGTGTAGTGGCTGTGATAGAAATTTAAAGTCAGGGACTCAATGTGACTCTTGTGGCAAGTGGTACCACAACAGCTGTGGGAATGTTAAGTTTCAAGTGGCGGGCAGTGGGAAATGGAACTGCGATAGATGTAGATCGGAGAGACTACGAGTTCTGGAAGAGAAACTGAGGCTTGCTCACG
>Ga0123352_10014544_pt1 | contig 12532 bp, 15 predicted proteins | sample TergutLab28metaG_FD_89700 | JGI IMG/M metagenome (GOLD analysis project Ga0123352, IMG submission 89700) | Labiotermes labralis P1 segment gut microbial communities from Petit-Saut dam, French Guiana - Lab288 P1 | ecosystem: Host-associated > Arthropoda: Insects > Digestive system > Gut ... | reverse complement strand
CAATGTCATAAGGCTAATCCCCCAATAACTTCCAAATAAAGATGCCTAGTGCCAAAAAGAATAATATCATCAGTACCGGGTGATATAAATGTCAGGAAGATTTTTAGACATCATAGATTCAACGAGAAACAGAGTAACGGACGTCATGTATATGATAAGGCACAGAAAAAAGCCAACCTATTTTACACGAAGCACAGCAAAAATGCAGTTTGCTGATGTGATATACATTATGCTCAAAGGTATAAGAAGAACGTTGCAAATAGAGATTGACAGTTGGTTTGAGGGAGTGGGACAGGAAGTAAGTATGACAAAGCAATCATTTTCAGAACTAAGACAAAAAATATTGCCGACGGCATTTATAGAACTTAATGATGTATTTGTTAATTGGTTTTATGAAGATGAAGCCTTCAAGAAATACCATGGGTATAGATTGCTTGGTGTTGATGGAAGCATAACTGAAATTCCAAATACTGAGTGTAACCGTGAGCACTTTGGCTATTATCATAATCAAAGTGACTGGAAGCAATCACGTGCTATGATGAGCGCTGTATACGATATAGAAAACGACATAATAGTCGAATCTGAAATATGCTCATGGAGAAGTGCAGAAAGAGAAGTAGCAAAAAAGTTAATAACAAAAGTATCAGAAAAAGGCCAGAAAAATGATTTATATCTCTTTGACAGGGGCTACCCATCAAATGAAATGTACTATTTTTTAATGAAGGAACAAAATGTTAAATTCGTGATGCGTGTCAAAGTCGACAAGTTTCACAAACAAACAGATAGTGCAAACCTGCCTGACCAAGAAATAGAAATATCCTATAAAGGAGAAGAGCTAAAGCTTCGCGTTATTAATGTTAAGCTGAAAACTGGTGAAGTAGAAAAACTTGTAACCAATCTATACAATGAGGCCATAGATTTTAGGGAACTATATTTCAAACGTTGGGGTATAGAGGTAAAATACTGTCAGCTAAAAAGCAGATATGAACTAGAGAATTTTTCAGGAAACAGCCAAGTAGCCATAGAACAGGATTTTTACGCAAATATATATTTATCAAACATGTTAACTATCGCCAAAGAAGAAGCGAACAGCGAAATCAAGAAAAAAGATGGTCTAAAATACGAGTATAAAGTGAATATGAATATATTAATAGGCAAGATGGTACCTATGCTCGCAAAGAGTCTTTGCGAAGAAAACCATGAGCGCAGAGGCGAATTGTATACTAAAACAATGGCAGAAATAACTAAAAACTTAGTTCCAATACGCCCTGGCAGACACTTTAAAAGACGTGAGCCTTCAAGGAAAAATAAGTTTCCTTACACTAGAAAACGTGCTTTGTAAATTTTTGGGTTTTTAACCTTATGACATTGGTCGGACGTCCTTGGAATTCTTTGCGAATGCGCCTTAGCTCGCTAATGAAATGGGCGCTGCGGCTAATTTCTTGATATGCTTCGTTAATTTCTTGAAATGCTGGGATAAGCTGAGGCGGTAGAAACGCACCTCCGTATTGGCCAAAATAGCCGTCTTTGTTTGGAAAATTGTTTAAATACCCTGCAAAATCTTTATGGTTAGTCACTTCGTTCCTCCTTCTAAATGGGGCTCTGCCCCAAACCCCGCCGCTCCATCGGGCAAAGCCCGACTGCGCTTCCTTCGCGTTCGCTGCGGGTGCGCGCTGTGCGCGCAAATAGTTTTTTATAAAAAACGTCCCTAACAAAGCCATTATGGCTATGTTAGGGACGAATAATTATTATCCGCGGTACCACCCTGATTCGCAATAAATTGCGCACTTATCGGTATGCTAACACATACCTGACAACTAACGTATGTCTTACACGTCATGGAATACTCGGTGTAAGCAATTTAGAATGCGAACACTTTTGACCACGCCCTCAACGGCCCATTATAACAAGCTGCGTTTCCATCCGGCTCTCAGCAGTGGGTGTGAGTAGTTACCCTCCGGACTCTCTGTAGGTGCATGCATGCCTTTACTTCCGTCTCATCAGTTTAATTTGCGTGATTGTAACCTATTGTAAGATGGATTGTCAAGTTTGAAGTTTTTGGAAAACTCCTTACCCTTTCAAGCCCTTTTTCTTATAGGCTATGGCAAATAGTATGATTAGTATAACCATGTTTGCTCCAATTATCGCCATGGCTTTTGCAAAATTTGCGGAAAAGTCGTTAACAATAACATTTATTTGCTGTGTGTGAAAGAAAATTGCGACTCGTTCGATAGTTTCGTTAAAGTTGGCAATCATGGGGGTAAAGCCTAGCACCATAGCAATGGGCATGCTTATACCCGTTGCGGCTTGCTGGTTTTTTGCAAATATGCCTATGGTTGCCCCAAGGATAATTGACGCGGCTGTACCTGCGATCATGATGGCGATAAATTTTAGAAATTCTATTGTAGTAAAATCACCGATTAGGCCAAATACAACGGATGTTACTGCGCCGGCAAGCAGTATAAAGCCTCCCACACCCATTAAATACTGATGGGGTTTAACCCCTGCCATTACCAGCAGGCGAAGGCTTTTGTTTTCTATATCTTCGGCTATTATGCTGGCGGTTGAAGAGATAAGCCCCATGCCGGCAAATATTGCCGCCATCATGGTCACGAACATGTTTGTGGGCATATCGTCGTTTGGTATTGCAATAAGCTGTGTCATTACTAATGCAACAAGGGGAAATATAATAAATTGAACGAGTACTCCTACATTTTTGAACATATCTTGTGCTTGCTTAATAAAAATTGTTTTTGCGCTTCTCATATGACAACTCCTTATGGTTTTTTTAATTAATCTAAGCTAGCTCCGGTTAATTTTAGGAAAACTGCTTCCAAATCCGGAACAGTTTTAATCGAATTGTGCCGTGTACATATTTCTGTTGGGGCGCCATACTCTACAATTTTTCCTTTGTACAAAAGTGCCACATTGTCGCATAGTTTTATGGCTTCATCCATGTTGTGTGTTGTGAGGAATATTGTAGTGCCCTTGTCTCTGAGGCTTTCTATGAGTTTGTGAATGCCCTTTGCGGTGGCGGGATCTAATGCAGCGGTAGGCTCGTCTAGGAATAGCACTTTTGGTTTGTGTAAAATAGCCCGGGCAAGTGCTAGACGCTGGCGCATTCCTTTAGATAACTGGCTTACAGATTTTTTTGCGGCATCTCCCAGTCCAACACTTTCTAGGGCTTCTATGGATTTTTGTTTTGGCATGCCGTAAATGCCTGCAAATACGTTCAAATTCTCTAAACAGGTTAGGCGAACGTATAATCCGTCTTCGTCCAGCATTAATCCTGTTTCTAAGGATTTTGCGCCGGTACTGTAGCTGCCGCCATCGGCATCTATTTGGCGTGTTAGGATATTTATAATCGTAGTTTTTCCTGCGCCGGATGGCCCTAAAAGGCCAAAAATTTCACCTTCGTTTACCGTGCAATTAATGTCGTGCAATACTTTATTCCCTTTAAATGACTTTTGCACATGTTCCATAACAATCATGGGTTTCATTGTTTACATCTCCTTATTTCTCGTCTATTTGACGCTTTTTATAATCCAATAACAGGTCGTTATAGCGACTGTCTTCCAGTTTAATTTTTACAACGATAAGAACTGATATAACTACAAATATGGTAAGAAAGCTGCCTATGAACCAAACCCAACTGCTGACGGAATCCCTTGGGATCCAATTGAATGAAATGACCAAAATGCTGCTGGCAAGAAGGCAAGCAAACATTGTGGCGATCATGTTCCACAGCATCATTATTTTTTTGAAAAAGACGGATGAAGTTATCAAAACAGATATGAGGCTGTTAACAGCAGCAAGTATAAATATTTGAAAAATGACGGGGTATGATAAGCCTGCGTCTCCCAAGGCAAATATTGCAGATACACCTTCTGCCTCGTTGCCAAAAAGCCAGCCAACTATTGATTTTGCAAGAATAACGCAGGTAAATGTGATTGTTGCCAGCCGTATAAACTCTTTTACGATGCCTTTTTGTTCGTCCATATGTTTACCTCCCTAGCTTTTCTTTAATAAATGATGCGTACTGCTTGGATACAACTAGCTTTTCATTGTTTTCCATTACAACAATTATTCTGCCGCCAATATCAGCCTTTAGGGATTTGATCCTGTTAAAGTTGATAATGCTTGACTTGCCTGCGCGGAAGAAATCGTTTGCGGCGAGATGAACCTCCAGCTCGTATAGCCGCAGAGCAGTTTCGTACACATCTGTTTTTGTGTATAGGAAAGTTTTTTTATCTACGGTATCTGCATATAAAACTTGGGCGGCGTCCAGTATATATGTTTGTTCGTTTTTTACGCCGGTTAGTTTAAAGTCTAAAACGCGTAGGGCTGCAACAACTTTTTCAAGTTCTTCGCTCATTGTCGCGCAGTTTATGGTTATTTCTGTTTCGGTGTAATTTGGGTCTAGGTTAATGTTTACTTTCAGCGCCATCACCTCCGGAGTGATTTGTATTTGCTATGTATGTAGTATATTCCCCGATTTAAAGTGTATCAAGGGGTTTTTACTAAGTTGACTAAAATGCGGACTAAGATATGTCTATGGCGTGTTATGTCTATGAAATCGTGACAAATGTCACTGTTGTAAAACCAATTTCTTGGAGATAATAAGGGTGTTGAAACAAAAATATTACCTCGGAGGTATTTTACATGAAAAAATTTATTAAGCGCATGGCCGCCGTAGCTTTAGCCGCTGCCATGCTTGTAACAAGTATCATTCCAACTGGTATTACCACGGCATACGCACAAGAAATGCCCCAAATGATTCCAATCCGTGCAACTTTTGAAGCCCTTGGGGCAGAAGTAGCTTGGGTAGACGAGCAAGTTCACGTTGTGATGAATGGCAACACATGGGTGTTTACACCCGGAGCATCAACTGCAGTGTTTAATTCCTACGAACGGCCAATGGTAATGCCTGTTAGCAACATTGACGACAGAGCATTCATTTCTATGCCTGACGCCGCACTCACTCTTGAACCTACAGGCCAATTCTCCCAAACGGCGCTAACTGCTGTGTTTACAGCCCAAACCATGATGGAAATGATGGGCATTACAGGCCTTACCATGGCACTTGTAGATGCGGAATCGGGGTTGACCTGGACACAAGCCCTGGGTTATGCAGATAGTGTTAGCGGTCATCGTGCTAACGCGCATACACTTTTCCAAATTGGCTCTATTTCCAAACCTGTTACGGCTGTTGCCGTTATGCAGCTTGTAGAGCAGGGTGTTATCTGCCTTGACGAGCCGATTGTGACCTATATTCCAGAATTTAGTCTGTTGCCAAACTATATACTGGGCGGCAATTCTGATAATATTACCACCAGAATGCTGCTTTCTAACACGTCTGGTATAGTTACAAACTGGTTTAATGGTTTTGCAGTAACTGGGTATGGTCACTACCAGGGGCATATGAATGGCCTGCTTGAATGGCTGCCATCTCGTGAAATGAGTTTTCCGGCAGGTGAGATGTATGAATATGCCAATGCCGGTTGGACACTTTTGGGCATTCTTGTTGCACGAATGACCGGGCACGACAATTATTTTGAAGGCTTTTCTCAATTTGCAGAGGAAAATATTTTTGCACCCATTGGCATGGAAAGATCAACCTTTGTGTTTGACTCAAATATTACTAATTTTGCTCGTCCCTATGCGACACATGGCGTGCAAATGCCTATGTTTAACACCGCTGCACTTAGCGCAGGCAGTATGTTCTCCAGCGCATATGATATGTCACTTCTTATGCACGAATTACTGGGGGGCGAAAGGTTGCTGCCACAGAAAACTATAGACTATATGCTGCAAGTGCATACGCCGGAAGGTTGTACGGACTATGGTCTGGGTTTTGTGCGAACGGTAAGCGCAGATGGCTTTGCGGCAATAGGCCACAGTGGCGGTTTGATAAACTTCTTTAGCGACATGATATTTAATACAGAAAGTGAGCTGGGCGTATTTGTATCTATCAATTCATCCAGTGGTGCAATGATTGTGCAAATGCTTTCCAATACAATTTTACAAACTGCTGTAATGGAGAAAACAGGGAATGTGCCACGTGTAGCACCTGTTAGCGGCGTTGCCATAGACCCAGCCGCAGTGCCGGTAGAACTTACAGCGGAAGAACTGGATGCTATTTATGAAGAATTTGGCGGTGTATATTCCTTTGGTATTGCAGGGGTTTGGACGCTGGAATTAGTGAATGGCGTGCTCACTTGGTTTGCAAATATCAGCACGGCAGCCGCTGAAATGGCAGGTGTTAGTGATGTTATTGAACTTGTGCCAATGAGCGACGGAACATTTTATGCAGATGGCAGCAGGGAAATTTTTACCCATGATGCAGAGGGCAATACTAAGATAATATCATATACGATAATGGGCATTTTCCCGGGGGTCAGAGCCAGGGTTGAAGACTATTTAGCCCCGGAAGGCTTTGAACAGTTTGTTGGCGTTTATACTTTTGTACCACAGGTTACAGGGGAAATTTCTCACATGTCAACGGAAATTGGTATTTCTATTTCAGATGTAGGTGTGCCTATGTTGGGGGTTACTTTTCCACAACATGGTTATGTAGAGTTTATGTTAAGGCAAATTGGTAATACCATGGTAGCCGATGGGCCTGGCATGGTGTTAATATTTGAAATCTGTGAAGATGGTGTTGCAAGTATTGACATGATGGGCGCACAATTTGAAAGATAGTGCTGTAGGCTTTTGACGGAGACGTACTATAATGCGGAAAAAAATTCAGTTGGTTAGTGCTAACCAACTGAATTTTTTTAAATACTACTTTAAACAATATGTGGTGCTGCCTTTTACTTTAAGTCTGGGGTCAAACATAATTGGATGCTGTGTATCGGCTTTTCGACCATCAATGAGGGATATTAGTCTGTCTACAACTGTTTCGGCTATTTCTTTTAAGGGGTATTCTATAGTGGTTAGGGGCGGGCAAATTACGTCAGAAACCCATATGTCATCAAAGCCGATAATAGATATATCCTCGGGGATTTTTAAGTTGTAATTACTAAGCGCTTTGTATACGCCGTATGCAATCATATCATTAAATGTAAAAATTGCGGTTACATTTTTTTCAAGGAGATAGGGTAGGGCGGCTGCTCCGCTAGACATTTGAAAATCGCCTTCGTATACCAGGGATGGGTCGAATGGGATGCCCGCTTCTGCCAAGGCTTTTTTGCATCCTTCCAGTCGTTCTATGCAATTGGGAAAGTACATTTCCCCCGCAATAATGCCGATGTGTTTATGCCCCATATCAAGTAAATGCTTCATTGCCAGATACCCGCCTAAAAAGTCATTGGCCTTAACAGATTCAAATGGATGTGTTGTTGGAAAGCGGTCGGACAATATTGTTGGAATTTGCAAATTTGCAAGGGCTTCTATGCAAGTTGCTGTGTGTTCCGGATTTTCAAAAATTGATTGTACCAAAATAATGCCATCTACACTTCTGTCGGAAAAATCGTACAAGTACTTGATGGTTTTTTTTGCACTATTACTTGCATTGCCCAAAATCATGGCATAATTATGTTTGCTAATGGCAGTTTCAATGCAATTTGAAAATTCGGCCAAAAACAAGTTGCTGTTATCTGGTACAATTAACCCAATAGTGTTAGACTTTTTACTGGCTAAGCTTGCTGCCAAACGGTTTGGGCGATATTGCAATTCTTTTACCGCCTTCATAACATTTTCTCGTGTTTCTTTAGAAATGGACGGATTGGGTTTGTTTAGCACAAGGGATACTGTTGCTGCAGATACACCTGCGCGCTTAGCTACGTCTTTGATTGTGGTCCTCAAATGAAAACCCCCTGGTAGATTTTTTATGGAATCTCAATGTATAACAAAATGTTGTAATCGTCAAGGAATGTAAGTGAGTGTTAATAGCTACTTGGAAAAACGTAGCTAATAATGTAAAATAGTCAAGTGTCACTAGCCACTTGTCATTGGTTATTTTCATACTTGGTTGGGTGACAAATATGCTCTGTACTGGAGCGATAGGAGGAGTAATATCATGTTATTAGTTAACACAGATTTTATTGATGATAAGAAATTGCAAACCCTTGGAGTCGTTCATGGCATTGGCATTGCCTTTACACGGAAGGGTGAAATAAGTCAGGCTCATGAAGAAATGAAAACAGAGGCAAATGAACTAGGTGCGGATGCAATTGTTAACGTGAGATATACTTATGGGCAACGTGGCATTTTTGCTGCAGGTACGGCAGTGCGGTACCTGTAGCATTCGGCTGTTAAACTTTGGATATTTTTAATATAGAGCCCCTTATCTTGGGATATAGGGGCTTTGTTGATTACTTATTTGCTTCGACTTTTTTAAACCTTCCAAACTTGCTTATTATCCAGCAAATAAATAACCCGATTGGAAATGCAGTCCATGACGCAATCCAAAAATCCAGGACTATTCCTAATGCCAAAAGAATAACCGAGAAGGCATAATACATAATATCGAAAACCGAGTCAATTGAATAATTTCTTGCACGGATAGCACCTGCTAACTTAATTGCAGAGATAATAAGCCATGACAGTGGAAAGGCAATCCAAGCCCCTGTTACTACTTCTGCTATAAGTCCGAATGCAAATATAAATAATAATAGCCATGGGGTGTTAACTTTTTCAAAGTTGCTGCTTTTTTTCTTTACAAGAGGGAATATAAAAACAAATAAGAGCCATGTTATGGGCCCAGCTAACCATGAGGTATACATGGCACCAGCAAATACGGCACCATATACCATTATTGTGGTAATTGCCATGTAAATTGAATCTTCAAGCAAGGACTCAAAGGTATGTGTAAACATTGACCCTGTGTATCCACCGGTTGTTCTTGCATCAAGGGCATCTTTAAAGTAAACGATCGTTGTAGTCAAAAGAAATAATAAGGGAGATAAAGCGCGAAGCTGACTTAAAGTCCACACATTGTTGCCAAGCCCAAACTCTAGTTCTTCAACAAGTGTGGGTGCTGCATTGCTGAAACTTCCACCTAATATGCTGATGTCAAATAGGGAGTCCATTAGTTCTGGCCCGACTAAAAGTAGTCCTACAATTATGCCTGTTATTGTAAATGCGTAATCTGAAAAATCCCATTTTTCATCTTTTTTTGTATTATCAATTTCTGGCATGGAAGCCACCTCCACTTATAGGATATACTATTTTTTATAAAATTCAATGGCAGTTGGAAATATACTTTGAATAATAATTGTTTTTTACGTTGTATGAGCCTATGGTTTTGGAGTAGAATAACAAAAAACATAAAGGAGATGCCCATATGAAATTTTCTCAAATGCCTTACAAACGTGTAGAGCTAGAATCGACATTGGAAAAACTACAATTACTATTGGACAATTTTAAAGGAGCAAAAACCGCAGAGGAGGCTTTTGCGGCATTTAAAGAAGCTCAGGTTTTTGAAGGGTATTGCGATACGATGCATAGTTTGGGAGAAATACGTCATACCCTTGACACCACCGATGGGTTTTATGACGCGGAAAACGATTATATCGATGAAACCAGCCCGGAGTTTATGCCATTGCAACAAGAGTTTACAAAGGCACTGCTCGCTTCTCCTTTTAGGAAAGAATTTGAAGCCGCATGGGGAACGTTGCTGTTTGACAAAGCTGAATTGGACCTGAAAACTTTTAAACCGGAAATTGTGCCTGATTTACAAGAGGAAAATAGGCTGACATCTGAATACGACAAGCTCATTGCCTCTGCACAAATTGAATTTGACGGCAAAACCTTAACCCTTGCAGAACTTGACCCATACCATGAAAACCCTGACCGTACAGTGCGGGAGGCTTCTCTACGTGCGAGGGCTGACTGGTACATGAAAAATGCTGACCAATTAGACAATCTTTTTGACCAACTTGTTAAGGTGCGTACGAAAATGGCACAAGCAATGGGTTACAAAAACTTTATAGAACTTGGCTACTACCGTATGGAACGCTTAGGTTATGGGCGCAAGGAAGTTGATGTGTTTAGGCAGGCTGTAATTTCTCATATTGTGCCTATCTCAACAAAGTTAAAGGCTGAACAGGCTAAGCGCATTGGTGTGGAAACTATAAAACCTTATGATGATGCGTGTTTGTATCTGGACGGAAACGCAAAACCTATTGGCACGCCAGATGATATTTTTGCCCATGGTAAAAAAATGTACCATGAACTCTCGAAAGATACAGCAGAATTTATCGACTTTATGCTTGAAAATGAACTGTTTGATGTTTTGACACGCCCAGGCAAGGCAAGCGGTGGGTATTGCAGCTATTTGGATGATTATAAAGCCCCATTTATCTTTGCCAACTTTAACGGTACATCGGATGATATTGATGTGCTTACTCATGAAGCCGGTCATGCTTTTGCTTCTTATGGCGCGCGAGATATTTACCCAATGGCTTTGCGGGAGTATTCTATGGAAACTGCAGAAATCCATTCCATGAGCATGGAGTTTTTTGCATGGCCGTGGATGGAGGGCTTTTTTGGGGATGCAACAGAAAAATATCGTGAGAGCCATTTGGCTAAAGGTTTGACATTTATACCTTATGGCACAATGGTAGACGATTTCCAGCATCATATTTACGAAAAACCTGAAATGACACCGGCAGAGCGCAATGCACTATGGCTTGAGCTTGAAGAAAAATATCGCCCATATCTTGATCTGAAAGATTTCCCATTTTATGGGGATGGTCGCCGCTGGCAATCTCAATTGCATGTGTACGTGGCTCCGTTTTATTATATTGACTATTGCCTAGCACAAACAGCCGCCCTTGCTTTTTGGGCAGAAGACCAGGAAAATCACCAAATAGCCTGGGATAAGTATTGCCGCTTGGTAAAACTTGCGGGAACAAAGACGTTTTCAGACTTGCTTGCCGGTGCAGGGATTGCAAGTCCATTTGTGGATGCTTCTGTGAAGAATATTGCAGATGCGGTTGCGAAGTGGTTGGCGAAGTAAATCCAGGATCGGAGTGTTTTTACTTGGGAATAGACCATAAATCAAAGGTTCAATTGGAAGTGAAAGATGGCGTATTGCAAGTAATACCCATCCGTAAACGTAAACCATTGGCTGAAATACTTGCAGCAGCGCAAAAAAATGGCACATGGGATGGGACACCACCGGAATTAACGGAAGAGGATAAAGAATGACTGGATATATCCTTAGTTGGTGAAGAGGTAATACAATATGATTAAGCAAGGAAGCATTATCATGCTTGATCTTAACCCAACGAAAGGGCATGAACAGGCCGGTTATCGCCCTGCCCTTGTAGTGAGTAACGCCGATTTTAATCATGCCAGTAATTTAATATGGGTTTGCCCAATAACTAATACCAACAGAGGAAAGCCAATGGATGTACCATTGAAGGGAACAGAAACGACTGGATGTGTTTTGTGTGAGCATGTCCGCGCTGTTGATCTGACGAATAGGGGTTATAAGCTCACAGGAGATATTGCTGACAAGGAAACACTTTTTCAAGTAACTGATATTGTTCAGGGTGCTGTAGATGTGATTAGGGGTTCTTGAGATTTATTTTTGCAAAATACTTTGCAATATAGATTATATTCCATATAATAAAGTATGGACAACAGCTGGGAGGCTTGCATGCAAAGTATGGATTTTGAGGCAATTTTCTACGACAAGCCCGGAGGTACACTTCCTGCAAAAGAATATCTTGATAATTTGGATGCTAAAATGTTTGCTAAGATTATCCGCAATATTGAAGTTGTAGAATCCGGTGGAACAACAGTTCGAGAACCATATTCTAAGCATTTGCAGGATGGGATATTTGAAATAAGGGCACAGGTAAGCAGCAACTTAGCTAGAGTGTTGTACTTTTTCTTTGATGGGCGTCGTATTATCCTTACACACGGCTTCACGAAGAAGACTCAGAAAACGCCGTCGGCTGAAATTGCACTTGCAAAGAAGTATCGCGCAGAATATCTGAACAGAGAGGAGAATAAGTAATGAATAACTCTTTCAGTGATTATTTGACCACAAAATTGCAAGACCCTGCAATAAAGAGGGAGTATGATGTACTAGAACCTGAATATACCATCATTCACGCTATGATTGATGCAAGGAAAAAATCAGGTCTTACGCAAAAGGAGCTAGCAGATAAAACAGGTATTACCCAAGGCGATATAAGTAAAATTGAGAGGGGCAGCGCCAATCCATCTCTCAACACACTAAAAAAACTTGCTGATGGCATGAATATGACATTGCAACTTGTTTTCTCTCCCACAGATGGAAGTTTGCCGGGTGTTGCTCGCAGCAAGTAAGTGTATTTTAATCTAATAAATCAACCGCTGAAAGGCGGTTGTTTTATATGCTAGGAAACTGCTATAAAATGGTAAGAACTGTCGAGGCGAAAAATACCCAAAAAAGCCATCATCCGTGGTTTGAACTGCCCCCAAAAAGTTAGACAAAAAATTAAGCAACATAGAATAAGGATTGAGTTCTGTAGTTAACAGGGCTTAATCCTTTTAATTTTTCCTTGATGCGCCGATGGTTATAGTAATCCAT
>Ga0123352_10014540_pt1 | contig 12533 bp, 8 predicted proteins | sample TergutLab28metaG_FD_89700 | JGI IMG/M metagenome (GOLD analysis project Ga0123352, IMG submission 89700) | Labiotermes labralis P1 segment gut microbial communities from Petit-Saut dam, French Guiana - Lab288 P1 | ecosystem: Host-associated > Arthropoda: Insects > Digestive system > Gut ... | reverse complement strand
TGTACAACGAAATTAGTCTGTAACTATTTCTAGTGTGACTTTAGCAAGGAATATATAGCTCCCTGATGATGGTCTTAGGACCGAAACATGTCGGAGCTTTTTTAATGTTTTAATGTGTAAATTTTATAAATGTTATATGTGTGCAGTGGTTGGTGTAATAATTGAGATTTTATTTTATAAAATGCCTATCCTCCCTAGACTGTAGATTAAGCTAAAAGCCAAGTACAAGGAAACGTATGACAATCCCTTCTACCCACCATTCCCTTCAATAAGAGATGGTATAGCTAAGGATTCTATTAATAAACTGTCAATTGTTCTTTTCGCAGCTGATTTGTTGCCCACATGAAGGAATATCAAAGGAACGACGGATTCAAAATCGGAAATTCCATAGGCCGATAAACCACACTGGCACCTCAGACTCCTAAAAAACAGCAGCACGTGTCCACAATATTGCATAACCACAAACAAAGTAGTGAAGCGAAGGAGGGGCTGTTGCTTGTCAACAGCATATGAGCCTCTGCCATCATTCGCAGAGTGGGCGAGCACATTGTTTGTTGTTCAATAGTCTATTTGTATTACGAGAGGATGCGCAAGGACAAGTGATCAACAATACAGGTAAGAATGCCATATCTACCGTAGCTACGTAAGAGTTCATTTTGTTAAAGTTTTAAGGAAAGAAAACGCGTTCGTAACTCCAGCAGAAAATATTTGCTCAGATACGCTCAAACTGCAAAATCATACAAGAGACGTTTGGAGGAAAAGCAGACACAAAATATGGGAAACCTGATCAGTATAGTAGACGATAGCCTTACACGGTTTTAAAGTCTGACAAATATGTATCGTCAGGGGATCAAGAAATTCACTTTCCACGTAGAATCTAAAGGTTTATTATTAACCCTTAGACGCCTAACGTCAACTATAGTTGACGTACCGCACCGCTAACCTCCAAAGTTACATTTTATATATTTATTCAACAAATATAGGTACCGAATATTTTAAACATAGTATACACTCTCCGTTTTTTTCTCTTCAAAATGCAGTTTGTTTCATAATTCTAACATATTTGGTTCCTGCATTATTCATATATTATATACAGAATGTGCTAAAATTAAAAAAATAATTACGGCGCCAAAAGGTTTATTAACGATAGACCCTAACCCGCGGAAGGTAAAGTCGTCATTATGCAAGCCATGAAATCATATGATGACAATAGGCATAGCGCCACTCACTCTTAATCTCAATACAAGAAGGAGACGAGTGTTCAGCTTCAGGCTCGGCGAGCTATACCGCCGGCAATATCCCCCGTAACCCATTCAACAGGAGCCTGGGTAAGCCGAAGAGATATTGCGAGCGCTTTGCTGAGAAGTATAATACCTTGTCTCCGCCGGAATTCAAACCAGGGCCCCCGGCTTGCCAGCACGTAGCTTAGTCTGTATATAGAGTACGCTATCCCGGCTTCAGTGATAACAGAAACAGTAAATACGGAAGCAGACAGACGATGACGTCACAACATCGATAAAATTCCGTGGCCTGTATTTGCTCCCTGCTGGTCTCTTCCGAAACATGACCCAAAGGAAAAATTCCTTCTTGAGAAGTTGACAGTCGCTCAACTGGCCAACAATTCCTCAGCCTCTATGCAATCCGGCGTTCCCATAACCTACTCAAAAGCCATCATTACTGAACCCTACCCTGAAAGAAATAAATCCATTTTAAGCATTCACATCCAACTGAGGATCCAAACAACCTCATGTGCACGACCACTACTAACTTGAAGTTGTTTATCAAGACACAACAGTCGCAAAGATCAAATACCTTCCGTCGATATGCCGCTCACACAAAATTTTATAAAATAAATTATCCCATATTTAAGATACGTTAAAAGGAAAAAACACAAGCAGACGGACAGATATGGCTTCAAATACGTACAGAAAGAAAATCAGAGATTTGGGACAAATTTCTCTCTTACTGCCGCCAAACAAGACCCGCGTACCCCATTTACCGGACAACATGCTGTCTGTAACAGGTTCGTGCATCAGTAACGCTGTAGAGAAATATCCGATTCCACTATTGGCAGCCCTTCTGGGTATTACCACTGTTGTCTGGTTTTGTTCCTGGTTTTTCCGAGGAGAAACAAACACGGCACGCCGGCGGTGTCCAGTTCCTTACTCACGATACAGTACCATTTCCGTGCCTAAATCGATGCCAGAAAACTTCGGCAGTTGAAACAATGCCGTCACATTTAAGACACGAATTAATAAAGGAATGCTGGGAGGGAGAGTCTGTAAAACATTTAAATCCCATTTAAAGACACGCTGCTAAGAATATTAATATTTTTTTATCAGTACGTAAAAATTTCACGTTAGTTTATCACACGAAGGTCCATATATAGTAACAGAGTGCTTTCTTCTTGTTTGATTATTACCCCATTCCTTCGAAACGTCGGTAAATGTTTCTCAGTCGGCAGAGCGTTATCGTGTCATAACGTAACGCTGGTATGAGAACATATGGTCTCAGAAAACTTCGTCGCGTTTTTACGGCTCCACTCCTCTCACTTTGTATTTAATCGCCACACACCTTTCATTTGTCTCCTGCAACTCGCTCGTCACTGGGCAGCCAATGACAATCCTTCAGCCCAGCAGACAGAAGTGCAAAAGGAATTTCGTACAGAAACGCCCAGTTGCACCTCCTCTTCAAATTGCCAAGGGACAATTAAAGGGCCCCCAAAACAGCTGGTCCAAACTCACCAGTAGCTCTCATAATTGCAAAGTTGTTCTGCGGTAATTAATAAGAAAATGAGTGACAATATCGAAAAGAAAGTACTAACATTAAATTCTACAAAATTTTATTGGCTACCTGCATTTCGATAAACACAGACACAGCACGTCCTGACGAATTCCTACCATTTTATATCATGACTCAATAAGAATTTTTTTTCCACATTCGTAACGTGCATCTTGATATTATCAAAGTTTTATTTATACACCAACTGACGCACCAGTGAGTTGTCTTAAAAAGGCAATATTAAAATTTACTTTAAAATTTACATTACAACAGCGTCGACATGTTTCGGTGTTAACAATTACACCATCGTCGGTGAGCGCATTAATTTATGCTTACTAATCACTTCTATTATCAACCAACCACTGCACTTACATAACTTTCACATAAAACACTTTAAAAACACTTAAAATCACTCCGACATGTTTCGATATTGTCAGATCATCACCAGGGAGCTCTGTTGTTCCTTGCTAAAGTTATATTACAATATTCAAAATTTAATTCGTTTTTGCAAACAAGGTGGTGTGGCAGCATGTCATGTTGTGTGGAAATGTATTGTAGAGAGAGCAGTTGGCTAGCCAATGCCACTTATTTCTTTATTATGCTTATGTTAGACTCAACATGTTTGGGCACCATTATGCCCATCATCAGGAGCTCACGACGATAGCGTTGGTTACCACATAGGCCGTGTGGTTCTCGAGTTGCTGCTGGTTGGAAGTTAAGTGCAGGTAAAATGGATGAGTGTCCGGACCGAAGGCTGTTATGATTATCGTACTTCTTTCGTAGTTTCGTTGCAGATAATAGTTTGCAATAGATTGCAATAGGCTACACCACTTTCTTCCGAATTGTTGCATATTCACCACTCATAATGACCTTCTGTTATTAGTCACAGCTTTTGACATTCAGAGGACAGTGCATCGTGTGTTACAGCCTTCGGTCCGGACATTCATCCATCCCGCCTGCACTTAACCTCCAACCAGCAGCAACTCGAGAACCAGACGGCCTATGTGGTAACCAACGCTATCGTCGTGAGCTCCTGATGATGGGCATAATGGTGCCCGGAACAAGTTGAGCCTAACATAAGCATAATAAAGTAATAAGTGGCATCTAGTAGGATTTTATTCTTCAGAACCTTTCGACTCTTTTCCAACGTGTTCGGTACCGACAGGAATAAAACTGGAATTATGAACAGAACTCTGGGAACTATGTTGTTCGTACTCACAAGTGCTTCTGTATAGCGGCAAGGAAAAGACACCTCCGGCACTTTCCGACTCTTGAGATCATTTCAGGCCGACTACAAATTGTGCACGCCATATTTAAGAAACGCACTAACTTCTACTTTAGAGCGTCACGGCTTTTAACAGAAAAAGACACGTGATGCGAAATAGAGAAGATTTAAATACGTGTTGTGATACTAGCAAGTTCCTGAGTTTTACTGTCGTATATGTTCAAACAAAAGAACGTCAAGAAAGAATGTCTCTAACATTCCTCCTCGCCGCTTTCAACGGCTTGATTATGCGCAGAACGACACAACCCAGTATGAAAAAGACGTCTTTAACAATGTAATACGTGCTAAACAACGACATCAGAGACATTCCAATACAGATTTGTCCTTCTCAGTCCATTTGCTCCCGTGTGTTGGTGCTGAGGCATTCCGAAACTCCCATGTTATAGGCCTATTTCTGAAACCTCATGAACCTCACGCAAGCTCTTCTCAACTCTGTCTTTCACATTACACTGCAGTTCTACAAGAGATGTTACAAATGTAGCTTGTGAACATTACTGCAAATGTTTAAACACCAACTTAAAAGCTTCGGGGCAGACCAACAAACTCTCCTTTCGTGCTACTAATCCTATCCAATCAACATAAAAATGGAAGAAAAAATACGTATTATGTCTACTACTTTGGCAGGTCCAAAAGAATCACGACGAGCATTCCATAAATTCTTGTCCTTGCTGCTTTTACTAGGTTGTTTTATGGCGTTTTACAATGTACACCAAAGCGTATTAACTATAATTTTGTCTTTTTATGTCGATGCAAGACTTGGGCTCTGACACCAAGAAAGTGCCCTTCTGATCACGGTAATGGGCCTCCCAGTTCCACAATAAGCAGGGAATTACGTCACTAGTCTGTCGACTCTCCAGATTCCAGTATTCTGAAATATGACAACTTATGGATTCGTATTTAAATACTAACATCTTGGAGGGGGTGCTGTCTCAGTCTCCCCCCATCCCGTTTGGCTAAGATACCGGGGTGCTGATAAGTCCTTAGCCCGACCAGGAAGGAAACTACCTCGGAAGCATGTCACGGACGCGCGCGATTTCAACAACATCGAGAAACGAGCTGTCATAGATTTTTTTTCCTGCAAGGCAAGGCGCCGAAGGAAATTCACGCCATTCTGACAGAAACATTAGCTTGTTTCCTTCCTGGTCGGGCTAAGGACTTATCAGCACCCTGTATAAAGAAACTGCCTTCTGTTCCTGTGTTGACTATGCTTATCACAGAAAACACTGACACTTTTTCTGACTAGCGTGAAACGAAGGTCCTTGTAATGGACAAATACTGCGTTCACTGTGAAGTACGCGCTGAACTCTTTTATACGAATTCGATGCAAAACGCAGAGCTTATGTTACGGCAGTTTGTACGTATAGCAATTACTAGACTTTCGACGTCTCCTTGGAATACCCTGAAAATGGAGGCATAAACCACTCCGATTCTTCAGTGCTTACGTACCGATCCACGAGGCACCACATTTCACACCACTGGAATCTGCACCAACACCACCGTGAGAACCTCAACCCATCGCAGTTCACTATTAGCCCTTCAAACGCCGACTTAAATCCCATCCGCCATCTGCTGGCTTTATTAGGAGCTCACCATATTTTCCACGTTAGCAGTTTTAAGAGTTAATATCTGATGGGTGACTTTGTTCGACGAAATCAGTTAGCTCTGGAAGACCGACTTCCCAAACCGAATACTTCCCTCCTACCGTGCACGACAGAATGAAATCTCAGAAAAGTTTCTTCCCAAAAAACAAGAGGGGTATCATGTGATTATGTCTGTCAACAGTGCAGCCGTTGAAAGGGGCCCGAGTAGGAGACGAGAGATGTAGCGTCGTCAATAGAATGGTGCGTGCCTCAGCCAGAACACGTCAAAAAGTGACCATGTTTCCGCCCAAAAAGATACCCACCCTTCTTTACAGTCGTTTATGCATAAAAATACCTGCTACACTCAGCACATAATACATGAGGTCAAAAAAGCTTGTAAAACGTTATTTATGTCATGACAATACAAGATGGGCTGTTGACGATATTGTGTTAAGATTGTCATCGGCAGAAATAAAGACTGGGGATGCTGTAATTGGGCACATAAGCGGACATTGTCTGAGTCAGTGTGTAGACAGGTGTGGTGTGTTCTACTGCATTGTTTATGTTCCTTGTGGGGAATAGGGAAGATTAGACAATGCAGTTACTGTAAGTGTGCGTGAGTCCGGAGGATGGACCGCAGTGGGCTGTGCGTGATTCATGTCGCAGCATCGACAGAACAATGAGATAAGTCAAGTGTTGAAAACGAGAAGTGTTCACAGAGATTACGTAACGATCGCAAGCCACAACAACAGTCTCGATGAGTTACTGGTATTATCACAGACATGAGCCAGAGCAGGAGACCGGATCTAAACCCTTTAACTTTATGGGCGTTGTCAATCACCTAATCTATTAAAATTAATAAAATGGATATACGTAAATAAGTAACCCGTTCTTTCTCACCTTACGCGATAATCTTCCAATCTAATTCCACAGGACTAGAGTCTACTCTGATAAGAGGGAATAACAAGCCTAACTGAACATTCCGTCTTCCTTTCTTTCATTCTTTCTTTCCATCTTTCTTTCTTCATGACATCCAGTAGAGTACTCATGGCTAACATACGCCATACCTATGCCAAAATACGGCACGACGTATTTCTCTTTTGCATGTTGAATATCGACAGGCAGAAGATTCGTGGTGTTACGCGATTTAGTTGGTAACAAGTTCACTGAACTTTCGTCTTGTATAATGAGACAGTTTGTGCGTGACATGTACAGCCATTTTTCGCATACTTTTCATCTGCAGTCCCGAATTTAGCAACACGTTATCAAACTACCTGTCTACCTAATTTCACGCGCACCGACCTAACCAATCAAATAAACAGCTCCATGGAATAGATCGTCCTGATTTTTCTTCACTTCAGGTGATCAAAAAATGGCCCTCCTGCACAGCAGCTAGCCGCTGTACCAACAATGGGTGACCAGGAATATGACGGACTGCATTCATTAGATACATAACGGGTAGCATGGTCATATCCTTCAATGGGGCTTGACAAAATTAACAGCAGTTATCAGAGGAATGTCCGGTGCAATTATACAGCACTTGTCTAAATTTTCGCGGGAAAGATCAAAATGAAAATCAAGAAGGGTGTCAAACAGCGAATAGCGCGTGAGGGATGGGAGCAAATGGAGTTTGAACTGTAACAATCGAGAGAAAAAAAATCATTTTTAACCTCTAAAGGTTAAAGGTTAATCTGAATCACACTCAGAGATTTAGTTCGTACCGTGCAGTAAACACAGTCCTTCGCGGTTATGAAAATCAATCAGTTAATGTTGTATAAAGGTTGTTTGTTCTGAGATTCATACAAAATAAAAATATGTACTGTGTAGCAACTACACACAGTTTTTGGCGTGTTCGCAAAGTGCGAAAAGCGACACTTAGCTTCTTCTCATGCCTGTCCGTCCGTCCCTCCTCCTGTCTTACCGTCCGTCTGTTTGCCCGCATGGAACAACTCGGCCCCCACGGGACGAATTTTCATGAAATTTGATATTTCAGAATTTTTAGAAAATCTGTCGAGAAAATTTAAGTTTTGTGAAAATCTGACAAGAATAACGGATACTTTACATTAAGACATACGTAAATATGTGATACTTTACATGAAGACATACGTAAATCTATGATACTTTACATGAAGACATATGTAAATATGTGATACTTTACATGAAGACATACGTAAATCTATGATACTTTACATGAAGACAAGTGTAAATATGTGATACTTTACATGAAGACATTTGTAAATCTGTGATACTTTACATAAAGACATTTGTAAATATGTGATACTTTACATGAAGACATACGTAAATCTATGATACTTTACACGAAGACATGTAAACCTATGATACTTTACATGAAGACATGTAAATATGTGATACTTTACATGAAGACACACGTAAATCTATGATACTTCACACGAAGACATATGTAAATCTATGATGCTTTACATGAAGACATATGTAAATATGTGATACTTTACATGAATACTTGCGTAAATCTGTGATACTTTACGTGAATACATATGTAAATATGTGATACTTTACATGAAGACATGTGTAAATATGTGATATTTTACATGAAGACATGTGTAAATATGTGATGCTTTACATGAAGACATTTGTAAACCTGTGATACTTTACATGAAGACATACGTAAATCTATGATACTTTACATGAAGACATACGTAAATCTATTATAACCTCCCGCTGAATTCTTCTTAGAATGAGAAATATTTCAGACTAAAATTGTTGAACGCATCTTATATTCGATAAATTTTTTTTCCGCAAACCGTGTTGCTTATGAGATATCCCCCCCCCCCCCGCCTGTGGCGCTGCGGCCCAAGTGGGCTATGGCCTCCTCGTTCATTAGGTTTCCACATCACACAGAACGACGCATCACAGTCGGTAGGACTCCTCTGGATGAGTGATCAGCTCGTCGCAGAGACCTCTACCTGACAACACACAACATTCATAACAGACAAACATCCATGCCATCGACGGGATTCGAACCCACGATCTCAGCAGACGAGTGGCCGCAGACCTACGCCTTAGACCGCGCGGCCACTGGGACCGGCGCTTATGAGATAATGTGCGAGTATAAGAATATGGTACGGCCAGACGTGCCACAGATGACAATATGATATGGCCCAGGAACAGCTGCCATTTGCATGACGCATAACTACGGCGACAATACATACACACACTTCTGACATTTATTACTTGCTATTGTTGATAGCAGTACGAAATATTTTGTAGCCTGACGAGAGTGCAAAGGAAATCCATTGTTGCATTTGCACGGCAACACTGAACACTTCTTATATTGTTCACAGCTCCATGTATACCAACGACAAAAAGGAGGGGCCGTATTATTGCCTCCCATGGCAGCAGTGCTTAAGCGAACGGGACAAACTGTAACGTTGTACTGTACACGGTTTGTGTTGTTTAATGTTAAAATTGGTAGTACACAAAGTAACCAGTAATACCGTGCGTTCATCGACAAATATCTCACCATCATCAAATCCTTTTACTCCCTATGGAGCATAGGGCATCCATAAAGAGCTTCCAGGCATTGCGGTCTCCAGCTATCCCCTTGAGCTCGTTCCATGATCTTCTTGCTCTTCTTATCTCATCCTCTATTGTCCTTTGCCACGTTCTCTTCGGCCTGCCTGTCCTTCTATATCCCCGAGGATTCCAATCTAATGCAGTTTTCTCTATTACTCCTGTTTCTTTACGTAATGTGTGTCCAATCCAATTCCATTTTCTTCTTTCTCTCCCCTGATAATATAATGTAAAATCAAATTTACCATACAGACAAATTTCTATTCTATTTAAATATACATTAGAAATATTTATCAAATATACTTCTGAATGTTGGGCGATATTGGCAATATGTTTCGAATAACAATCAAGACTACTGCCATGACGCAGACCATGTAGAGAAGTCCTCTTCAGACAATCTACACATTTGTTGTGTTGCAATTCTTTATCTTCGGTCTTCTCTTTATGTACTTTGTGCAAGAAGTAAATATAAAAGCAGCCTCGTGTACATCTTTTTCTTTTGTATTTGTGTGTAATTTAAAAATGCGGTAAATAAATACACATTTAAGAAGTAATGACGGCCCTATCTCGAGAACCGCGCATCACACCGCTGTTGTTAGTTCTCGGCAAGCCGAACCAGTAATTAAAGAGCTGCGTGGCGCTGGAACATTACAAAACCGTATCAATCAAAGCTTGGAATAATGAAGTGTGTTTAGAAAACCGGAATAATAATTAGAATATGTGCTCTTTTCATCATCTCGACTCATTTCAACGTCATGAGGCATATTAAAGCCGACACCTTAGAGAAAACCCCGTTAGGTATGTGGGCACATAAATGATAATCATCCGTCGGTTCATAAAGGCTTATTTTTATAAACGGAATCAAGAAACTTCTTGTTAGGTTTGTCTAATTTCGTAGGGGAAGCGCCAGATTGTTGTAATGATGTATGGGCGACACAGAGAGACTCGGTGTGTATCTTTACTGATTGGACCTTTCTACGCCCGATAGTACTGATAAAACTAAGGTTGCCTTCTTCTTTTTTTTTAACATTCCTCCAACGTGTGTACTCACCAAATACCGACGTCCAAAAAAACTGAAGGCGCATTGCGATATAGGTATGGTCGTCCACCACGAGTAACAAATATATGAAGCAATGGAAGTTGGCGTGGCATATTTTAGAATTCTGAACGAATAGGCATCAAACATGACAATAGACATTAAACATGACAATAGCAGTAAGGCAGGTCATTAATACGTCTGTTACAGTACGTTACCGCTACAACAGTAGCAATTCGCAAAATTGTGAAAAGCGACTTTTAGCTTCGATTATATCTGTCTGTCCGACCTCCAGCCCGCATGGAACAACTCGGCTCCCCACTAGATGGTTTATCATGAAATTTGATATATTAGTATTTTTCGAAAATTTGTCGAGAAAATTCAAGTTTGATTAAAATCTGATAAAAATAAATGGCACTTTACTTGAAGACTAATATTCATTTTTGATCATATTTCGCTCAGTTCTTCTTAAAACGAGATATATTTCAGACCAAAGTTGTAGCGAAAATCAGAACACATTTTTATGGTCGATGAAGCTTTTTCGAAAATTGTACCTTTTATGAAATAATGTGGAGAAACACAGTAGAGACGGGCAGGCCACAGATGACAATATGGAACATGCGAATTGCATGATGGATGCCCAAGGCTATAAACACGCACTCAGAATATGTAACATTCTATGCTTTTCCACAGTAACAGTGGTTGCACGAACGCGCAACTCCTCGCAGCAGAATTCTTGCTGAGAAACTGACGGTTTCTCACCAAGTCAAGAAATTCCCTACACTTATGGAAACCAAAAGTTAATCACAGCGTTTTGAAAGGCCTGCCCCTGAACCCTACCAAGAGCCAGAAGAATCCAGTACATACCCTCTCAGTTACCTTTACCTTACAAACACGTAAAAGTACAGCTCTCTCTGTATAATTCATGAAGCCATATGAGGGAGTATAGGTTTCGCTTCACTCATTCTTAACTTAGGCAATGTACATGTGGTGGTGAGTGGTCATCTTTACGCTGCGGCCGTGATTACCCTAAGTAAAAGCTCCAGCTACATGTTGAACACTAGGCTAACTGCGTGTGACTTCAGACCGTCCGGACCCTTTGGAGAAGGGAAAATCTACTGCCCCTTCCGGGAATCGATTACGATTCATCGGTTTGTCAGCCCGCAGCCTGCTGCTAATACCGGCTCCCGATGTGCACGTAAGCCTATGTAACTCAACGAAGCAGAGTTCTCGGCTAGTTAAATTACTCGAATTTTGTGGAATGTGAAAGTTCATTAGCGTGTTCACAAGAACCCGCTACTTGTGCCTATCATGAGCCAGACCAAACCAGAGAACGTGCTCCCCAACTATTCTTGAATAACATTTTTAATATTATCTCACATCTACGGTCTGTAGGCCTGCAGACATTTAAATGCCGGAGGCACAGCAGACGCCGAGTGTTTGAGCTGCAGCTTCTCTATGCCAGTGCTGGCTGTCGGTTACTGTAAATGGCTGCGGTGTTCAAATCAACATCCGTGTGTCCCATTTATAAGGGAATGCCGTGCGACGCCGTTCATGAGGCAGGGCTCCTTAGGTCAAGCCCTACATAGACACGTTGAGTGCGCATACGAACCACAAACAAAGCAAACATACTCAGCACACTACTAAATGTCGTAAAGCCATATCACACATATACTACGAGTGTATGCCTTTTACATCTCCACCCCCTCACCCAACTCTCTCATTTGACCTCTCTCACAGCATGTCTCATGAGACGTTCCACTGCAGCACGGCGCGTACTTTGAAACGGACAAAATAAAACTTTTCAAAATGCGTAACTATACAGAAACGGGTTATGAAATCAATATCACCATTACTGCCATAACTCTACTACTACTACTACTACTACTACTACTACTACTACTACCACCACCACCACCACCACTACTACTGTTGCTACTACAACTATTACTACTACCACCACCACCACCACCACTACTACTGTTGCTACTACAACTATTACTACTACCACCACCACCACCACCACCACCACCACTACTACTACCACTACCACCCACCACCACCACCACCACCACCACCACTACTACTACTACTACTACTACTACTACTACTACTACTACTACTACTACTACTACTACTACTACTTTTGCTAGTAGTTTTAAAATTTTTTAACTTAATGTGTTTATGTTTATCCCGTCGTGTTATATATACAACGATACCAATCAATATCTGTCAAACACAATACACATTTAGTATACATCCATTCCAACTACGTGTTTCCGCTCGTAATTAAGCCGTC
>Ga0123352_10014539_pt1 | contig 12534 bp, 6 predicted proteins | sample TergutLab28metaG_FD_89700 | JGI IMG/M metagenome (GOLD analysis project Ga0123352, IMG submission 89700) | Labiotermes labralis P1 segment gut microbial communities from Petit-Saut dam, French Guiana - Lab288 P1 | ecosystem: Host-associated > Arthropoda: Insects > Digestive system > Gut ... | reverse complement strand
TATTAGGATGGATCTCCAGGAGGTGGGATGTGGGTATATGGACTGGATTGGGCTGGCCCAGGATAGAGACAGTTGGCGGACGCTTGTGAGTGCGGTAATGAACCTTCGGGTTCCGTGAAATGCTGGGAATCTCTTGATTAGCTGCAAATCAGTTAGCTGCTCAGGAAGGACTCTGCACCATGGAGTAAGTAAGTAAGTAATATACATTCATTTATTTTATCGTCTGGAAAGCGACGCCGCAGGTCAAATTATAGCGTCAAAATATGAAGCATTAATCAGTAAGGAACTGAACAGGACAAGAGACAGAAAGGTTGTAACCCGAACTGAGGTACACTGGTGGAGTCTGTCTGCGATCTCATTAAGTCAAGAAAACGCCAGTAGTTAAAAGCAGGTATCCCACGCGAGAACTGAAAGCGGCACTTTACTTAAAAACAGCAGGAATGCACTGTCAGATTTTAAAAAATGAAACGTACGTATTCGTTCAAACAACTAAAGTTTAAAATAAACAAAAGAAATTCATAAACAATGTGCAGTCAAAAACACTGTATGATGGTGTCAACTCCATTTTTTTTTTGACTCTGGACGGACACCAAGGGCCGGTTCTTGTGAATTCGGTTGAAATCTCTGAATGTGGAAGGTTACGTGGAACAGGGGCGTTAATTATTGATTAACGATTAATTATTTCTTAAGATGGATTACTCTCCATGTATTTACTCATATATAAGCAGGTGGTTTAGCAGCTTTTGTCTCACACATCAAACAGAATCAAAATATAAAAAAATAATTCAATTTCTATATTCATAATTCCATCAACTTTTAAAAAAAGAAGTAAATTACATTACATATTCAAAACGCGAATGCAAAATGGGACTTTACTAGCCTTGCTAGCATTTATTTCTCTCTCTCTCTTTCTGCATGGACTACAGATAAAAGGAGAGACACAAAATAGGAGAGACTTGTTGGTATAATGTCTCGTGCCCATTCTACATTCTTGGTACTGTGGGGCAGAAAGCCGGTGGTTGGAACTTATTGGCACTATTAATTAACTGTATCTACAGCTGCAATGCATGATACTGTTTAAGACAAGCACACGACGACAAGCTGCCAATTTTCGCACGCCTGTCCCCTATTACTCGTTTCGTGCAGTGCTACTGAAGTCGTTTGTGCTGCCACTGACGGATAGATACAGTACTACACATCATACATCGCAACTGACATCACTGTTTGGAAAACGTAATTTAAATGAAATAATGTACTTGTGAAACTTTAAAGTACTCAAGGCGGTGACAAAGAAGAATACTGTCTTTTTGTGTGTGACGCCGCGCAGTCTGGTAAAATATATCGAAGTTTCGGAAAAATCTGTTGCCTACAGATTCCTGGCCGAAAACTACGTTGAAAATGTTGGTATCAGGTTCTTCTGAAACGTCAGGAAAAATTTCGACATACTACAAGGCGACATATCGTAGAATCGAGGGGCCACCTCAAAATTATACGCCAGAAGGGTGAGATGAAGGAAGTTCCACAATGAGGACCACAAATGGCAGGCACCATGGTGCGACCTGGGATTTGTGCACCCCTGGAATAGCTAATACATAATAATATGAAAAAAACTTCACTGTTCTGTTTTTTTTTTCGATATGTTAAATGGCGCTTTTACTAAAACCGTATAAAATTCATTGTACATAAATTGACCTGCCTGCATATTAAACTGACAGCACACAGACCCCCTGTTAGATATATTAACATTTTAAAGACTATCTCTAGGTAGGCAATTAACAGTTATCATGCCTGAGAAACAAAGACGTCAAAGAAATGCATAACTTATAAATATAGCAGCCCACTCAAAATCCCTTTTAACGAATCCAATGTTTCCGTAACTAAAAAAACCAGAAAAGAAAATCTGCAGTCAAAGAACATTCTCACGTACACCTGTTGACTGTCCTCATCCTACAAATCCATAAGTTTAGTAGTGGGTGTCCACATGCACTTCTTACATGAAGCATGAGTTAAGACAACATGATATTCGATGCCCGAAAGGAATCGTGTTACAGCATTTGCGAAATAACTGGAGTTTGTTCTGAGACTCACATGAAACCCATGAACTCTCTCTGTGGACAAAATACAGGATCGTGTAATGTAAATGGTGGTGGTACGTATAGTAACCACAGTGCCTTCAACAGATGTGATGACACTCACCCACATGTTAACTTTTTAACAAACAAAGATACAATAACATCGACGACGATGAACATCATAACACTTGCAAAACTTCCCCCCCCCCCCCAAACCGCCCTATTGACAGTACCACGCTCGCTGAACGTCCGTAAGGTACGCATCCAGCCCCCTTACCAGGAGGCCGTCAAACTAGTCTGAAACATGAGAAAGTACCAAGCCATGGCGACTTACGCCTGAAGGCAAGGGATAATTTGGAATACATCAGAGTAAACGGAACGATAATGTAGAAATTGATATTAAAGAAAGAGAATAGGCACATGCATTGGATCCATTTGTCTGAAAATTAAGACAAATGGCAGGCTATTTTGAAGAGGCTAACGAACTTGCGGCTTCCATAAAGGACGGGGCATTTTTGACAAGCTAAGTGACTAATACTTACTTACTTACTCCATGGTGCAGAGTCCTTCTTGAGAAGCTAACTGGTTTGCAAATAGTCAAGAAATTCCCCTCATATCACGGAACCCAAAGGTTCATTACCGCACCCACAAGAGTCCTCCACATATCTCTATCCTGGACCAGCCCAATCCAGTCCATATACCCACATCCCACCTCCTGGGGATCCGTCTTAATATTATCCACCCATCTACGCCTAGGTCTCCCGAGTGGTCTCTTTCCCTCCGGTTTCCCCATCAAGACCCTATACCCCCCTTCTCCTCACCCATACGCGCCACATGCCCAATAAGTGACTAATGTATCATATAGGCCTAAGTAACTAGATTACTAAGTTCATGAACCATAAGTTTTTTTTTAGAAACTATTAGTCATTAAGTGACTAATAGTTTCTAAAAAAAACTTCTGGGTCATGAACTTAGCAATCTAGTTACTTAGGCCTATATGATACATAAGTCAGTGTATATACATGCAGAACTTGGTAACTAGTGGAGGTACAGTTAAACTACAACTACATAAGCATTTTGTAAGTGTCGGAGATAAAGTACCGAAATATTTTGAAGACTTACTGGTGTTGCTAAAATCTTTTTCACGCGTTTGACACGGCTGATAGAATTAAGGAAAAGTAATTTTGTGCTCATTCATAACCTCTTAAGTCTGGCAGGAACAAAAGAATACTAAATTGCCTGCAGCTTAGCCGAGGCTTTTATTCAAAGTAGTCAAACTCTTGTAAAAGCGGTACATTTGTCTTTCCGGAACACCTGACGCCGATTAATTCTAAAAGTCGTTAAACACTCCTAGAACACATTAACATGAAAATTATCATGTATGCATTTGCGTTTTGGTCGTCAGTAATTTTCAAGCTAATCTACCTGAAGAAAGGAAATTTTATTCGTGTAATTATTACATTATTATATCTTGAATTTGGCGCACAGTTGCTGGGTATTCTCAGGGTGAACGACTTAACAAAGACGCGCAGAAAAGCTATTGGTTTACGTCTAAACAAGTGAAAGAAGAATGCTAATACGTAAATGTTCCTGATTTATCGCCACCAACATGTCTATTATCCTGTAAATTCTGAATTTAACAGGGCAGTTCATAATTCCATTTATACAATATGATTAATCTATTATGGAACATACATAAATACAATGAGAAAAATGTGACAGGATTAATACCCGGACACGAAACCAGAATTAGCCACCACAAGCACTAAAAGTAATTACATTAAGAGGTTCAGTTTATATTTCACTCCTTCAAATAGAAAGACCAAACAGATAATGTGGTGCAGGGGAAAAACTGCTGTTTATCGAAGAATCACATGAAGCACATAAATACACGGTATTAGAAAAATACATACATTTTAAATTCGCGCCCACTGATCACATATTAACCTAGTCCTTAAAAGTTTAACATAAAATTTTATTTAATTTCATATATTTCCTACTTAACAGATCAGTTTGCATTTCATTGTATGTACGTATGTCTAACTTGGACACATATCTATATAATGAGGTAGATTTAGTCAAAAACACAACTATAATATATAGCTAAATGATGGTGTTTATTATCAATGCAAAAACTACATGTTTCGGCCTATAGCGGCCATCTTCAGGTTTTGACACTTTTATTGCTAAAAGAGTTTTATATAATACGCCTAAACCGCGTGGTGATGTTGAGATCTCATCATTTACGTGCGTTTGTTAAGCTAAGTCTGGTAGGATGTCTGTTGCGTTAATGAATTTGTAGGTAGGTGGGTAGGTGTAGGGTTGGGCGGAACTTCTGATGGTATCTTGTATGCTCCTATGTTTGGGGGAGGGGGGGGTTATACGGGGTTGGTTTTTCCATTGCCAATAAACACCATCATTTAGCCATATATTATAGTTGTGTTTTTGACTGAATCTACCTCACCATATAGTTTAAACACACAACGGGAATGGCACACCTCAGAATTGGACACATATCCTAGTACGGTGTGGATGGAGTTTGATAAAAAAAAAAAAAAGTTGCCTCAGAAAATCCTCCTGTGCGTTTCACCATTATCTCGCCTCATATTTCACTGCTGCCATCGTGGTTCTTTACGTGATCCGTAATGTATAGGATAAGTCCGTGCGCGCAAACAGGTCTAGGCCGTATATTAACACTCATATTTTGGTCATGGAATAATCCGCTGAAGATGTAATAAATTCAGGAATAGGATTATATAAAATGTCGGTAGGATTAAAACGGGGACTGGGGAATTCCGAGTATCGACATATTTGTGTTGTGAACCTGAGACAGGGCCCTCAGGATTGCGGTTATGAATCTGTGAATCACAGCTCTATTTCCACTGGGTATACGGACGGGAACACGCAGCGAATGTTGATAAGTTAAGGTTTATTTTTTTAAAAAAAAGTGCATTATTTGTAATGCATGAGGTAATGGCAAGATTAGGCATTTATATATGTATATGTAAACTAGGCCTATTAGTGGCAACTCATGTCAAGGAGGTGGTACAGATATGACTCCTTCAGAAATAAGTAGTTTAAACGCGAACGTTTTACGGAGGAGCGCGATAAAAATACCAACATGCAAATCAGTGACATGCATTACAAATGTAAAATGTCGATGGCTAGTAACATACTTTGAAATACTAACTTTAGTCCTTCGTTTAAAACCGGTTATTTTCAAGATGTCTACAATGAGAATAGTTACTCCAGATTTCCTTCTTGCTTTTGACACAAAGCTTCCAGACGCGTCCGGAAGGAGGTGTGATATCATAAACGAGGTGGATGTGGGCGACAGTCCTACACTAAAACCATAACTGGAATTTTAGAAACTTAAACCTAACCTAAGAATGTTCCATATTACTTTTACATTCTTTTGTTTTGGGTGCAGCTGTCCGAAGCCGAAACTTGACGATATTACACGAACGTAACCTACACCCCTTTATGTTCCGCATTGTTTTGAAGATACACAACATGTCGTCTTGTTCATATCAAGACACTGGTACAGGCACATCACTCTGAAAGCACATCAAATATACTCCTACAAGATGATAAGATGATAGGCGATGAACATAAGAAACAACCCCTGACTGTAACTCAAAACATTTTTTTTGCAAATAGACGACAAGTTACCCTGCTTGATACATTCGCTTCGTTCAAGCATCCTACGCTAAGTTCTATTTGTATCTTAGTTTAGTTGAAGACGCTGCACAGGGGTGCACAAATCAAGGGCGCAAAGTTGCCGTAGAGATTAATTTTATATAGTGAAAAAAAACAATCCCTGTACAGGCCCAGAGGGTTCCAGTAAGTTAAGGGTACCAAATCTCAAGACATTCGGCATATGAAGGTGGTAAGGTTGTCCGCCTTACGCATCGGCCGCTCTTACCCCCAGAAAATATTCCTGGTTCTCATTTTTGTAAGAGGCTGAGTCAACCCCAGGTACATAGTGCGGCCGGAAGGATTATGTCAATGAAAAATTCCACTGACACCTTTGGGAATCGAACCCGCGCCCTTCCGGTTTGTAGCGCAGTGCCTCAACAAACTGCGCCACCGCGTGCCCCGTTTGTCAACGTCGGTAATTACCAATCTAGACTACAAAGAAACCAAAAGTAGAAATGAACAAATTCCGATAGCCCGATCTATTGAATTTTGTAGACTGGTGCCTAAAATTATGTCTCAGCCTGTACTTGCCGCACGTCACCCTACAAGAGTCTTGAATTTTGAGATAGTTGGTAGAATTTGTGTAAAATTTGTGCACCCCTGCCCAAAATAACGGACAACGTCCAAAACACTATTCAAGCAAAAAACCTCGTCGGAATCCTTTCAGTATGAATTCCACTTCATCATTTGACGCCTCGTGCCATTATTAGACGACACAGTGAGTCGACCTGACAGCCGCTTGCTTTCTCTTGTTACACAAATCAGCCAATACGCTTCTATGTTCTACCAATCTCAGGCATCACGGTGTCCTAGTTCAGTGTTTAGATATTCGACGTATTTTCGTTCCCTCCCCCTACACATTTAATAATAGTTCCGTTATTTCACTCACTTCTGCTATTTTTCCTTCCCGTATTTCTTTTTTAACATTTCCCTGAGTCCGGTCACCCTAGGTTTCTCCCACGCACGTCCTCTCTTTATTTATTGCTGTCGCCTTCCCTTCTCTTCTTCACACGCCTTCAAACCCCCTTTGCCCCCTTGCGCCATGCTACAGAAAGGGAGAAAGAGATGGCCTGATGGCGAATATGTATTTAAAGAGAGAGAAAGTGTAGCCGAGTTCTGAATGTAATTTATGATATTCTCTACACTTTTCTCGCCCCTTTTCCTTCTTCTTTCTTCGTGTTCCTCTTCCTGATTAAGCCTAAGGAATAACTCGACCTACCTTCACTTAACTTGAAACGAGAAAGCTCTATGCAACTCTCATTTTTCCGTCCGAAGGGATTAGTGTTTTCGTGTAGCGAGCTGCCCAGTGTGTTTTTTCGCTACGTTATCGCTGACTGCAGCCAAGACACCTGAACAGTCGTGAGAAACTATCGTACGGACGCAGTGACATGTATACCCCAAGTTACAAAATCCAGACAAATCAACTCTTATATGTGCTATAGGACGGTATTGTGCTCAACTGCCTTGGGGGTTCAGGCGAATTCCATTTTATGGAGTGCGTTATCTGATGCTGGGAAAACTGCAATGCGAACACCATAATAAATCTGCATAAATAACCCTGTCATATTCACCTCGACGGTGAAGACGGAGATACTATATAAAAAGTTCAACCTAGTACAGGCCACGAAGTGCCCAGAAGGGGAGTGGAGGTATAGCTCTACTTCTTCTTTAACATCGGTCCTAGATGGATGTGGGTGGTCAACGCCACGCCCTGGCCGTTTTACCCCCGGGAATGACCCGATAACCATTATATAGGAGGCTGGGTGGCCCCAGGGCTGGACTTGCTCCTAATGGGATTCTATCACCGGACCGTACAGCCCATGGCGAGTCGCTATACAGACTACGCTATCCCGGCCCACCGAGATAACATATTCCTCCGAAATACAGATATCAACCAGCAAGACTGAACGACGTTACAGCCAAGACGATCACATAATAAGCATAATCATCATTACAAGCACGGAAATTCTTGAACATGTTTGTTTGTTTTTTGCGCGACAGCCCCAGTGGGCTCCTCATTCACGAGGTTTCTAGATCACACACAACGACGCACCACAGTCAGTAGGAGTCCTCTGGGCGAGTGATCAGCTCGTCGCAGAAACCTCTACCTGACATCACACAACACTCACAACAGACACATATCCACGGCCCCGGTAGGATTCGAACCCACAATCCCAGCACGCAGTCGTGGCAGACCTACGGCTTAGACCGCGCGGCCACTGGGTCCGGCCTCTTGATCATGTTATGTACCAATAAAAGGACTGAAGATACAAGTTTTTGGCATAAGATGCTGTGTCGTTGAGCGAAGGTCCCCGACGTATAGCAAGACCGCAGTTCCTCTATCCTCTGGTTAAAAACTGAATAAACAGACAATGCGATCGTTCCAAACACCGGGAACTACACCCGCAACGATACAGCGTAACATTCCAAAAGACCCGAATCTTCAGCAACACCGCTGTGAGCGCCTCAAATCTCGCAAAATATGTGTAAGTTCAAGCAAGATTCTGTACTATAATCTTAGTTGCCAATTCTACGACTATTATGTTGTGTTCAATTTGTGTCAGATTCGTTTCTAAATACTACGCGAAGCTCTCGCTGTGTTCTGGGCAGCCTGGTGTTTCACAGTAAATGAAAAATGGAATAATACGTTGGCTAGAACCCGTTAGTCACTCTCCTGCAGGCTTACAAGATTTCGAGGTGACAAACTCTCAATTAAAAAACCTAAATCAACGGTCCGCAAAATTTTGAGTCAGACGGGTGACAAGAAGCAAGTTCCATACTAAGGGTACACAAATATTAGGTGTCAAAGAAAAATTTAAACGCGCTGGGGATCTGGCGCCCCGGATTTGTGCACCTTGCCATAAACAACTAATGTCACCTGGCATAAGCAATGCGACTAACAAGCCCCTCTACTGCAGAAGGTCTGGCTTGGGAGCTAGCTGCAAAGAACTTATGGTTTCAAATATAATGCAAGAGAGAACCGTCTCTTCCAACTAGCTGAATATACCTATTGCCTAATCTGCACAACGAAAATGAGTGATGTTAACTATAAATCTTATTGTCGCACCGTGCATTTTTGTAGAATCACTTCAATTTATCAACCAACGAATGCACATATAATTTCACATAAAAAACTTTTAAAACATTTTAAAACACTCCGAAATGTTTCGATCTTGTCAGATCAACATCAGGGAACTTAGTTCCTTGCTAAAGTTATGTTACAGCACTGACAATTCAATTCGTATTTGTAAACGAGGTGTTGTGGCAGCACATCATGCTGTGTAGGAATGTGTTGTGGAGCAGTGGCTCGGTGTGCTTCGAAGCACACCGAGTAACATAACTTTAGCAAGGAACAAAGCTCCCTGATGATGATCTGACAAGATCGAAACATGTCGGAGTGTTTTAAAACGTTTTAAAAGTGTTTTATGTGAAATTATATGTGCATTCGTTGGTTGATAAATTGAAGTGAGTGATGTTAACTTAGCGACCGTCTGAAGAAGCATGTTCCTGCTTTATAAAGATGCAGCTGCACCTCGACCACAACCACAGGCGCAAAAATCAACCTGCATTCCACGTTTCCTATGCTACACTTTGCTGCAGTCGCTCACATTCTGCAGTAACATTATTGCCAGGAATCTCATCTGTAGCAGGATTACACCCGCAATTCCCTGTCATTTTTCACGACAACCTTCAATGCGGGTCTCACAAACCTTATAGTCCTCCTCCCTCAGTCACGTGATTGCAGCTGCTACGTAAGGAGACGAATACTGGCACTCCCGCCGCTCTGACTGCAGAAAAGCACTGATCTAGGCGCACACTTCTTCGCGCACTCTCACGACTTGTGGCGTCAGCCTAAGCTCGCTAATGTTACCTGCGCCTGAAGGTGGAGACTTTGTGGAATTAGTCCTGCTATACCGCTGAACGAAATGGTTAACAGACATCTTGCTTCGCGTATCAGCTGCAGTCTTCTTGATATTATATATGAAATGATACATTTTGTTAAATGCAATTGGGTTGACAACGGGCGGCAGTGGTACAGTACACATTTACACACAAACAATAAACAGAACAACACAACGAAAAATAATACACAGAACAGAACATACATAACAATAAGAATACACAAACACAACAAAAATACAAAATTAGACAGAAGCAAACAAAACATACAACCCTGAAATGTTCGAAGTTAACGGAGATGTTTAATATTATTTCTTTAGCGACCTATTTGTGGAACCTGAAATTTCTACACTGAATCAGTGGAATGAAGTTCAGTCATTTGGATTCCACTACTTCAAGATCAGTTTTAATTGTAGGCACAAACTGATAGTTTGGTCTTTAGAGTGGCCATTTTCGGTATGGTTTATGGATCAACATTAAAAAAAAATCCTCATTGATAACTTCTCGTGCTAACTGGTCCACACGTTTCATCACTCCTGGCAACAACAAAGAGAAGGTTATAGGAACTTCTCACTGCGTTCGAAATGCCTCTTGTTGCTTCACCTGTCCTACGTGCTTCTGCAGAACGATGCTATTTTCGATACTCTCCCAGTTTACAGAGAACTGAACTGTAAAACCCATTAAGAACAAGGATAAGAACACGATGCCCTCTCCACAAGAACAAAGCCAAAATTCTTTCACTTCTGCGAAGAATAATGCAAAATATTTGAGACTCGGCAACTTCTCCGCCACAAGTGTGATGCGGGTCAGTCTGATGGATCTACACAGGCGATTCTTCCTACAAGTCGTCACAACGCACTCGCCCGCACACGTGCGCGACTCAGCTTCTCGAGGTATCAGAAATTGCGACACAACCAGCTTTTTTTGTGATGTTCTTCTGAGTAGCTCCAGCGGCGTACTGCTCCTTCCCATCACACCATAATCTTGGGAAGTAAAGTGGGAGAGGAGGAAAAGCTGCATGACCTATTAACCTTTATATATTTGATAGAAGTAAATTATCAGATTCGGAAGCTGTATAATTTTTACCTCACCAAATGCTCGTTTATCTTTTCTGTGAAAAAACAGCCCACATCTGGTCTAGGCCTTCTCGTTGTTGAGGTTTCTAGATCACGCACACACACACACACACAGTAGGAATCCTCTGAACAAGTGACCAGCCCCTCGCAGAGGCTGTTACCTACACAAGAAACAACAAACACAACAGTTGAACATCCATACCATCAGCAGGATTCAAACCCGCCATCCCAGCAATCAAGCGGCCTTAGACCGCACGTCCACCAGAATTCCCTCCCAAATATTCTTCGCATGATAAAGTCAAGGAGGATGATTGGGCGGCTTTTGAGGTACGTAAGGAGGAAGAATATAAAGCTTACAAAGTTTTCGTGGGGAAACGAGAAGTAAAAACATAGCAATGACAAGAACCACAACTTGGTACAATAAATGTTTCGTTGACCGTGCATTGTGATATATCCGTACAATAAGAACCAACAGGATGCACTAGTTACTTTCAATTTACTTCAGTAATTAACCTCTACATGTTTCAAGCAGGCTTACTGCTCATCATCAGAAGGTACTACTCTGTATATATAGAATTGATATATGTCATGCATTTATGTTGGCTGGCTGCCAACACCCAGTCAACATAAAAATATATACAGAGTAGTACCTCCTGATGATGAGCAGTAAGCCTGCTCGAAACATGTAGAGGTTAATTACTGAAGTAAATTGCAAATAAATAGTGCATCCTGTTGGTTCTTATGATACGGTAAAACTAAATTTTATTTTTAAAACTAAGGCACTCTTGTGGTCAAAATCTGCTGGAAATCAAAACAAGGCCTCAATATAGTTCTAACAGTAGTGCAATGAACACCGTACGATGAAGGGCAGATTGAGCGCGGTGTTGTTTGTTTGCCGGTATATCTGTTAGTCGGTTTTCCTTTATTTTCCACGAAAATCAAACGGAAAATCTCATTTGCTGATGACAGGACAACCAAACGGCAGAAATAGGCATATCTTGGTTAGTGTATGTTCAAACACTGCAGTAAAAAATTAACTTCTGGATCACACAACAACACTGTTATTATACAAAACATCCGTTACACTCATCAAATCAGGCCGAGTTCGATGTCTTGAACGTTCCTTCATCTAGAGCAAAATATGAACACAACAACAGTGCAATCAATATCGAACAGAACAGCACCTATCTGCTGACACACCAGCGGTGCTTAACTTGAAGCAGGAAACACCCCCTCTGAGGGTGCGAATAAGGGCGCCAGATGTGACAAATTTTTCTTTGTTTTACTTTGAAAAATAAATATTTAATTCTAAATCCTTAATTTCTTAGTTACAATCTATCTCGGATTTAAACTGACGTGCTGACGTACTCCTAACCACTTTTGGTATGGGTTCCAGACGATTTTGGAATCTAAAGGCGTTCAAATTGCAGCAAAGTTTAAAACTTTACGAGAAATTATATTATTATTATTATCATCATCATCATAATCATCATCATCGACATCGCCACTTTTATGCAGGGTGTTTACAATTATATACAGTACCTGAAACAAACCATCTTTCCAGGATATACGAGTATACTGTTACAACTATTCTGTAAGCTTTAGGCTTCTGTGACCGTGCATCGCATGCAGTGCTCACACCCCACAAGGCAGCGCCCCACAACCGCTACCAACCACATCCAGCAGAACCAGCGCAGCACAACACATGCAGTAACTTACGTCTTGTTCTCCTGAAGATGGGCATAATGATGCCCGAAACATGTTGAGAAATTGTTAAAAATAAACAT
>Ga0123352_10014537_pt1 | contig 12536 bp, 3 predicted proteins | sample TergutLab28metaG_FD_89700 | JGI IMG/M metagenome (GOLD analysis project Ga0123352, IMG submission 89700) | Labiotermes labralis P1 segment gut microbial communities from Petit-Saut dam, French Guiana - Lab288 P1 | ecosystem: Host-associated > Arthropoda: Insects > Digestive system > Gut ... | reverse complement strand
TTATGGTTTTTTTTGAGTGAGGAAAGGGTTTTTAAAAAATTTTTGGTTTGGGGGGTGAACCTTTCTCCCCCCCCCCCCCCCCCCCGCCCATTCTGTTGGCTTGTTTTTCTTGCTTGAAGTGTAACATTTGTGGATAAGATCACTATGCTGTCTTTGCGTATAGCTTTTACCTTTTATCTTTCCACAGTCAGTAGTAACAACAGTAGTAATATGTAACATACGTGCATATGCAGACAATAAAACTGTCTTATTCAAGTAAGATTTGATCTTGTGACCTATACATGACCCCAGTTTGTTAACCTCTGACATACATTGGTGCTTTTCAAACGCTGATATTCAGACTGTCACCTGGTGTTAACGTGAAGAAATTTAGGAATTTTTGTTTAATAGAATTCAGAAACGTTAATTGCACCATTGGAATTGTTTTAAATGTGTTGAAATGTAGAGAAAAACATTTATAAAGTTTATACCACGATAAGTCTGCTGTTTAACTGTTCAAATAAAAATACAGACTGTCCTCTGTATCTGATCATGTTAAATTTACAAAAATAGCAACTGCAAAATTTGAGGTTTCCATGCTGTTGTTGTTTAGCTGGCTAGCAGGTTTTCAGAGTTCAAACCTCCCAACCAGTGAAACATCCTGAAAGACCAGTATCCTGAAAATAGGCATTAGTATTTGCACAACCTAGTGGTATGTGTACGTTGTTTGTATTGTGATGGTGGTAGGTGAGAAAAAAAATTTTGAAAAGCACTGATATACATCTTCCTGTTCCTTTCTGCCTGTCTACAACTTTAACAGTGCAAGGCTTGTAGGGTTGCAAGTCTCTGGTAGGAAAGTAGGCTTAGTGATTTCTGCCAGGAACTGTTATTTTTCTTCAGAACTGGCATATTACATGGACAGGTGATTGAGAGGCAGCCCATCCTTACGAGCTAGTGGTGCCTTACAGCTACAACAGTAAGAAGTTTGAATTTTTTCACCTTAAGATATTATTTATTCATAACCTGTTCTTCTATGATGGACCATTGGTAAAATGACCACTGTACCTTGCAATTTTGTACCCTAGGCTGTGCTGAGGTAAAGTAGTCCTTTGGCATTAACTTGGATGTCATATTTACTATTTTTTGCAAACTTTTCGTGCATGGAGGGAATGAAGATTAAATCATATTTTATTCCTGTTCATGCAAATTGCAGGATTTTGCAGTGGTGTAATATGGTTTGAACCATGGTTTTGTCATCTGGAAATCCATTTACTTTTACCTTTTCTTTACAGGAAACCTGAAGCTTTGGCTACAAATACAAATTCCAAAGATAAGCCATTTGAGGAGGAGTACCTTCAAGAGAATGAGTCATCTTTATCTTAGTGATAAAATACATCTTTTCTTCTTCTCTGTTTTGTAGTTTTTAACACCGACATCATAGCTCCAGAATAAGCTGTTGCAGTCTGTAAATTATAATTTTTCATTGATCTGTTCTAATAAGGTTGTAGCTTCTGTCATCTTTAAAATCTGAAATGCTGCGCCTAGCCTGTTGTTATAAATGTGACAGTGTTACAGCTTTATTAATATAATTGAATTGTTCCCAGGTTGTTTCCATTGCTTATCTGTTAGTGGCTTGATATATTTTAGTATGCTCTTCATGACACTGTTTCTCCATTTGTATTTTACTGAAGGCTTCAAACCTATAAACTCTTGATCACCAAAATAGCATGATGGTTTCAATGCATTGCTGAAAAATTATCTACAATGAAATGTACAGACTGGTGTTTGCATATGGTTTCAGAAAGTGACACATAATTCACTGTTAACAAGTTTCTTTAGCAATTTCAGCAAGTACAGAAAAATGCTAAATTGGACAGTTTCCATCCCGTTGTGTATGCGTAAACAATGTATTAAAACCATCTTTACACAACAATATAAATAACAGTTGCAAATTATTACAACTATTCAACTAAGCAACATGTTTCGGCCTTACTCGGCCATCATCAGACTTACGAAACAGTGGAGTTAGTCAAGGTACATTCTGTGTTTTTTACCTATGGGATCCTGTGGTTTACAATATAACTACCAAACCTTTCTCAAATTACAGTACTGTTTAAAAACATTATAATGCAATAAAATCAGATATTAAAATGATGTGTTTACTATAAGAGTGGGTGTTAATGTGTGATATACTGTGAATACACCAGTAATCTAGTTGTAGGGGTTTACCATCCCGTGTACACCCCTACAACTAGATTACTGGTGTATTCACAGTATATCATTTTATTGCATTATAATGTTTTTAAACAGTACCGTAAATCGAGAAAGGTTTGGTAGTTATATTGTAAACCATGGGATCCCATAGGTAAAAACCACCGAATGTACCTTGACTAACTCCACTGTTTTATAAGCCTGATGATGGCCGAGTAAGGCCGAAACATGTTGCTTAGTTGAATAGTTGTAATAATTTGCAACTGTTATTTATATTGTTGTGTAAAGACAGTTTTAATTAATACATTGTTTACAGAACAGTGGTTTTTATCATGACAGGTATTTTCATGAAATCTATGACAGGAAAAACAAATGGATTCTCTCCATTTGAAGTATTTTAGAGTACCTTGCTTTAAGTATATTTTCTAGTTCAGAAACTGGTGGCAACATTTTTGTCTCCTTTGTCTTCCAAAACATGACTGTGTTAAATTTGTGATGGCATAGATATAGTAGATTTTGTAAATTTTGAGTGTTAAATTTTAAATGTCAACTGCATTGCTTTCAAATTCTGTGTTTGTAGAAAAAGAATGTGTTGCAAGGCCAGTAGTGTTCGTCCAATGGGAAACCTGTGACTGAAACCATTGCAACAGAATATACATTCACCATGGTCATATGACTACTTGTATTAAACCCTTTAAAACCTAATGGCTACATTACATACCACCAGGTGGCATGGTCATGAATTCTGCATTCTGCTCACAAAGTGCGTTTATATGTTTCTCTTGAATATCAAAACAAAAAGCAATCATTTCCATTTCCAGCATTAACTGATTGGTTTTTGTAACTGAGATGGAGTGTGTTTACTGCACAGTGCAAACTAATTCTTTAAGTAGAGTGTAGGTTAATCTTATTCACTAAGAGGGTTTGTGAGTAGCATGTTGTAGTTTATCAGAGTTATATAATATAGTGTGTTATATGATCATTGTAAAACCAAGCAAGTCGCCTCAAGTGGTAATACTGATATAGAAGGTACCTGACCTGAATCTCAGGAGAACAGCTGTCATGTCAGGTTTTTCATGGTTTTACTCAGTCTCTCCAGATATGTGCCTGTTGTTGAACAGTGACCCCTTTATGCCACATCATTTCCCACTTCATTGCTTATCACATCCCAGCAATTGAGGCAGTATAATCTCTGTTACAGACAGCATCACTAAATGAACCATATATGAGTAAAGAAACAGTTAATTGTTTACAATTCTACAATCACTCATATGAGTCCATCCTCCATTCATCATCTGGTCAATATTTTACTGATCTGGACAAATGTAAACTGAAATATGATTTCTTGAAATTGGAAAAATTAAGTATATGGGTGAAAATTATATATGAATCCATATTTGTGCATTTGCTATGCGTTCTAGTGGGTATCTCAGCTCAGCACTGCATGTTTTTCTTCTCTCTTAATTATGAATAATAAAATATGCAACTTTTGTTAAGACGCAATTTTTATGAAAGTATGAAACCATATTGGAAATGCTGCAGAGATTTTAGCCTTTCATGTCTGAAGATTCATTCTCACTGCATATTTGTTGACATGTTCGAAACATGTCTACTGGTAGTACTATTTTGTAATGGAAATAAAATATACATGTTTATTAAATCTGAAAGAGTTAAAAAATATATACAAATGGTTACTAGTTTTAGTATGTTGATTTTTTTACTCATTCAAACAAGGTTTACTTCCTTCAAGTATGCGTATATATGTTTCTGTGGTAGTCTGTGACTTTATTGTCAGTATTTGTGCAGTTCTATTTTAGTTAAAAGAGAAGTTTGTGTTGTGGCAGTATACATTCAACATCAATTTAAGCTTTAGGATACTGATTTCAATGCCAGTTGTATCTTGCGATGGCCTGAATTTTTCTGGCTAGTGTGGACATTTAAACTACTACCAAGTAACCACACTAACCAACATATGATTTATGAAAATCAGCTTGTAGATACACAGTAATGATGCCATGGTATTTATTTTTCAGCAGGATTTGAAAGTTGTGTTTTAAATTACTTTGATGTAGACATTTAGAGCCCTGTTATCAGAGCCTTATAATGTGGAATCCCTAACTGTTATTTGACCTGTTTTTCTGAATCTGCTTTTACTGTTTGAAATTGTTGACTGCTTAGGATATTTATAAAAGAAACAGAATGAATCTTATGACACACAGTAGAACCCTATCAAGAAGTTCTGTGTGGGGCCAATTTTTTAATGATTTTTGACAGGTGAAAATATGCATTTTTAGTATTTTAGAATTATACTGTGATGAATTGATGCTGTGTAATTAGTATAGATGAAAAAATAATTAAATAGCATACAATTGTAATGGACGTGTGGGAGTTAATTGCAAACAGCAATTTAACAGTAGCAAAAACAATGTGTATTTGAACATCATCTTTCATATTAGCATTTACTTGTTGCGGGGGCATGTGGTAGTGCAGTTGGTTGAGGCACTGCCGTACAAGCTGGAAGGTTGTAGGTTTGATTCTTGATGGGGTCTCTGGAATTTTTCATTGACCTAATCCTTCCAGCCGCACTGTGGCCCTGGGGCCTACTTGACCATCAACAGAAATGAGTACCAGGAATGTATCCTAGTGGGTAGAGGTGGCTGGTGTGTAGGACTGACAATCTTATCACCCCCATGTGCCGACTAGAAATCTGGGAGCCTCAGGCTCCTGGAAACCTCAGGGCCTGTACAGGGATTACTTTACTTTTTTTAATTGTTGCAGTAAATTTGGTATAAATTGCTGTATTTTCTTACAAATATATCAAATTTAGAGCAATAACTGCAGTTAAAATAGACAGCGAGTAGAAATTTTATTAAGGGCAGGAATGAACTATTAGCATTCTACAAGCATTTGAGATGAAGTATCTGTGGAGAGTTACAGAGCAGTAAGGCAGGGCAGAGGCAAGAATAGAAAGTAGAAGCCCTGTGAGATAAGTTCAGTAAAACTGGCAGTACTGTGATTTGGACATGTTTACAGTAACTTTAAGAGTTATTGTCAAATAAACCACTTGGAAGACCAAATGAGATATAGAGAGGACTGACTGTATGGGAGGACAGAGAGTGGAGGAGGCCATGTCATAGTATAATTCACTTTTGTGAGAATATCAGTGAATGATTTTTTTTTATGCAGTTCATAGGGGGTTCTTTCTATTCATTTTCTCTTCTTTCTTAAAACTCTAGTGCCACTATTCATTATTGTTTCATTTCATTGTGATTGCATATCTAAACCATGCCAGTCTTTCTTCTTGTATTTTCCAGTTCTAATGAACATTCTTCAGCAATTTGAATAATGTCTCATCTGTTGATAATTGTAGGATCTAGTAAAGAAATAAGTAAATATGGGTGAATACATTAAATCATTTCAGGGGAAAAGGAAGAAGGTTTCTTAAGTACAAAGAAGACCTTACATAAATTTTCTTAGACAGTAATTTTATATGTGGGTACCGCTGTGTACAGTAGAGGAACAAAAGAATTTTGGTGCACATATTGAATTGTGTACGTTGTTCCCTGATTTGTCTGTGATTCTCTATTTTTAGTTTATTCCATATTTTTGTATTTTTAATGTACACATATCAAGTAAAACAAATACTGCTGGAGTGGGGGATTTTGGAAAAGCTCCAACGAGAATTGGCAGTACCAATGTTCCTCATACCATGTTAACCCCAGCAGCATATTCTCTTCACACATCTTTTTCTGTCATGTAGATAAGTGTTGCATCTTCATAGTAGCATATTTTCGATATTTTAATGTCATAATTGTTGTACACAAGTGAAAACACTATTTGATAGGTATGCTGTGATAGAGTGTATTTATTGTCCAAGTATGTTCTTTGCTGTTTTGTTTTCTCATTTATTGCATATGTGCTACTCTTTTAACCATACTGCAGGATCTTGGTGTGCAGTCAGGAATTGTTTGGCCCATTTTCATTGAAAATACACCATTTCATAAACATTTCAAATTGAAGTTCTAGATCATAAATAAGACCTGTGTATTGTGTGTTTTCTTCCATTATCTTGTATGATTGTACCATATTTCTTCTTTCACTATGCTGTCAGGAGTGTGACTTATGTGATATATAAGCTTAGAAATTGGCTTAGGCTAGAGTTTTAGCATAGTGTCACACTTTTAGAATAAGAAATATTTGGTTTGAAAATATAAATGTTAGTGAGAAAGCAGAAGAGAAATTGTATTTTTTACCACAGTTTTCAGAACATTTTGAATCCTAAATCCCCCACACTAGTGCTTTTGATACTTGTTCTGATACACATGTACATATGTTGGTTGGCAGATACACCAATAGATGTATGTTGATTTATTCTTTGTTTTTTGGGTTTTTAAATATTTTTAAAATAATTTTCTTCTGTGTGATTTGTCAAGAGGTTAGAATCTCCTACACATTGGAACATTCCACTTGATATTCATGCACTTAACAAACGTGGTTAGGGAGGGGTGGGGAATGATTGCAGTGAGCATCAGTCTGTGATGTGTAAGTATTCTCAAGTGATATTATGCATTTTTAGTGATTTAGTTTTCATTAGTATGGTAGACAGCAAATATTTATATTCTAAATGATGTAACTAAACATCTTTTTTGATTACTTTAAGATATCAGAAATACAAATGCCCTTTTTCATGAAGAGAATATACCAGTGTTAATATATGACTTTGATATACATATTGAAACAACACAAATTTTGTATAAAATTTTGGCAGCAGTGGTTTATAAATGAACACTGGGAAATGTATTATAGCGAAGTATTTTAATGTAGTGTGTGAAATATTCCCTAGTGTTTGTCATTATTTAATGTTTGCTAGTCTGTTGGTACATGTTGTACTTGAAATGGGCGAGAACTGTTTTTATCAACACTAAATTACCTTTGGAAATGGCAGCATTGTTAAATAACATACTTAACCAAATGTGTTTTGAGATATCTGTAAGAGTGCTTTGCTTACCAAACTATCTTGACATACCACAGGGTCTTTTGTGATGAAACACAAGTAAAGATTAATCAGTGTGAAAACATGTGTTTGGAAATAATGTATTTAAAATTAGATAGTGTGGAAGTGTTGTAACTCACTTGACTTGTAGATTACATGTCGAATATATATGCAAATAAAAATAAGAGAGCAGTGTTTCCATCATTGTAGTTAGGTAACAGTTTTGGTGATGTTTTAAACAGTGTTAATTATCTCTTAGCACTCTACTGATTTATTTGAGTTGGAGATTGATATATTCAAAACAGTTATTGTAACTTGTACCCCATCTAAATGCTGGAGTTAATTACTGTTTTAATTACTGCATGGTGTTATTTGTTGACGACTAAATGTTGATGTTATGATATGTGTTTTCTGATGCCTAGTCGTGAGAAAGAGAACTGTATATCTCAGTTTTGTATGGCTGTTACTGGGACCAATAGACCTGCCTTCTTAAGTTGTGTGCTGAAAGAGATGTATGTGTACTGCACTGTGTGTTGTGCGGTTGTGATCCAATTCAGCTGTGCTATTTCTTCTTTTACCCCAATTAAACCAAACACTGGACTGATATTGCACTTAAAAACCATAATTAGAAACACACAGACTTTTACAGTATTATCAGTTCAGGACCAAACAAATATTGAATGGAGGTAGAGAATTTGCTTAGCATTATGCAGGTGTCTGAGTTGTATGTTCTAGGAATTGAGGTTTGTATATTACATTGGTTTTATGAGGTGGGTTTTTTAGTAATGTACTTTGACCACATATTGTAAGTTTTTGAGGTAAAAGCCCTTGTGGATTACAACCAAACATTATGGGATAATGACAAAGGCTCTTTGTCAGACATCAGGATGCCCAAATTTTGCATCACTTGTTGTTATGACAAATGTTTCTTGCATTGCTTTTTACCTCATTGCCACTTGTTTTTTTCAAGCCCATCCATATTTATAATTTGTAATTGTCAGGCATTCCTTCCTTGCTGTTTATTGTGTGCAATCGTAACTTCATGCATCCTGTTGTGCTGGAGAATAAATGAAGGCAGATTAACAGCTGTCAAAAACACAACTTTATAAAAATAAAAAGTTAACCAGCTACATGTTTTAACCCTCTAGGGGTCATCGTCAGGCTGATATTTGTAACATACTAGGAAGTATACAGATCATGTGTGGAAGGGAGATCTCGCTTCTTACAGGGTTTTGTTACAAGTCTGGTCTTTACACATAATTTGATTTCAGGATTAAAAGTACAAGATTAAAATTGAATTGAGATTAAATTAGTGAAAGCAGTTATTAAAATCTTCAGTTTTTAAAAATTAGCTGTTGTTGGTAGTGGAATTTTGCTGGTAGATGTGGTTTCCTGTAACAGTATGTACAAAATTATAAATGGTGTGTTAGCTGGTATGGCTATGTGGTTATATAATATGTACTAATCAGTACACCCAATATGTAAGTACTGAATAGTACATCATATATTATGTATTGTATGCTGTTGATAAAACATTAACTGCACTGAGAAATGAACAGTTCATGAATGAAGACTGTTCTGAGTGTAAGTGCAGTTTGTAAGATGTGTTTAACTTGTCTTGTTGTATCCATGGATCTGTACATCTTTCATGAATAATATTATTCTTGGACCATGGGAATTATCCATAGTTCCAAATTTATTGAATGTTCATTAATGTTTGCATATTCTTGTATTAATTTCAGCTGCTGGTATTTGTTTCATATATCTGCCCTGTGCTTGTGGTTAGATAGTCTGTTCAGTCACAGGTCTCAAAAGTTGCACCTATGTTGCTTTTGCGGGGAGTGGAGTGGGCAGGGGAGGAACTTAGTCGTAGTCGAGCATTCTGATGTACAGGAGTAAAAATTATGTAGAAGATAAAAGACTGCATGTGTATTTTTCAATGGCTGTATCACTTTTGATCAAGAAATTAATACTTGACTCTTACATGGTGTGTGTGCTCTTGCTATGGTAAGCGTAACTTGCTTTCTCTGTTGTCAGCTTTGGATAATTTTACCGTATTATGTTTCCTGTGTATAAAATGTGTTGAAGGAATTTATTTATTTATCTGAATACTACTACTTTATATATTTTGTATATTATTTATAATGTGTTAAAAAGATGACCTTGCATGTAAAAATAATTTATGTCACGGATAAGGTTTTATATCCAAGCACTACTCTATTTGTCATCACAGTGAGAATCTTGCAGTAAAATGTAACTGACTTATGTTTGTATCCATCTGGTTTTTTTTTTAAGGCCATGTTTGGATGGTTTCCACAGTTTCTTCTGTATGGAATTAAATATAAATGGCATTTATATTGTATCTTTAATGTTTTTTTCACCCCATGTGTAATTAAACCTTATTTACATTTCTACACACTTTCACTCTTTTTCTGACACTTTGCAGGTTGTAACTCGTGTTCCCTTTCTGTTCAGTCACTGTGTATGTTTAAATGAATTTTCTCTTCCACTGGGCAAATTTTTGGTGCCTTCTACTGTATACATTCATGGAATATGTCCCATTCTAATTCTTGTAACTGCAGTTTATAATTGATAAATTCAATTTGTAGTCCCCCCAAATTCTACCTGTTTTGTAAGGGTGTGGCAGTCTGTTACAGCAAGGGAAGAATATTCACTGTTCTTCTGTTTTTGGATTACATGTACTCCCAAGATGGAGATTGAAAGTTCCTCCACAATACTGGTAACTATTTACTAGTTGACATATTCCAGAAGATAAATCTTCATCATTAGGTCAGCATCACAAATACTGCATTTCAGTTTACTGCTGCACAATCGCTGTATTTGATGTGTTGACAGCATGCATAGACAATTCATGGTTATCAAAGCAGTAACTAAGGAAAAGTGCTGAATGGAATAAAGGTTCTGGATTACTTCAGATAGGAATGAAGATGTAAGTTATCAGGTTTCCATAGCTGTTATTGATCAGTTAATAGTCTTCTTTTGGGTTTCAGTGCAGAAATCTGAAAGAAGACTATCAAGAGTTTGAAGATATGTAAATAAAACATCTGTGTCTACTTCTGGCATCATTTCCAGTTTATAAAGTTTGATGCATGAAAAGTCTTAATTTTTCACTTCTGTCTCTTTCCAGTATCTCATTTGCTTTCCTCTCTTAAATGACATCTTCCAGTATCTGGCTGAACCATCTTGTATATAATCTGATAGGACTGCTTCTTGTAAATTTTAATTTGAATGCCCTTTTTGGTATTCTTGCTTCCATCCCTTTGCTTTACATGGCCAGAACATTGTAATAATTTCACATACAACCCTTTAAACACACTTTGAATTTAATCATCTCAATTTAATACCCATCGCTTTGAGTTTGGGAACTTGGATGTTGTCATTATAGTGACTAGGCTGTGGGCTGTACGACCGCGGCGTCGGGGTTCGATCCCCCACAGGGATAAAGATATATTTGTGCACTTCAAAATATCAAGAGTAGCTCTGGAGCCCACTCAACCTTCTCTCAAATGGACACTGGAGCATCTCCACTCAGTGTAAAGCATTCCATGTGCAAGGTTGACATCTAGGTCTTCATATGCTTTCATATGTGGTACACACAGTCACCTTCACCTTTGCTTGAATTTTGTCCCGACTGAAATTGCATCCTATGCTAGCCCTCACGGAATTGTGGTATTAACTCATGAAAGCCTAGTGGTTACTCGATATACACCAGGTTTTCTTCAAAAACCTTACATTCTGCCCACAGAATATATATCTATATTTCATATAATTTCCATGACAAGAGTTTATTTCCCCGCACATAGTCGACATTTATTTTTGTAACGGAGGCAAGGTGTGTTTACTGCACAGTAGGAATAAAATTCAGTGTGAATCCCATCCTTAAAGGTTAAACATGAAAACGGAATATCACTGACTAACAACTTGCTAGAAGTGTCAACAGATGGAGCAGAAACATAGCAACGTATTCTGCCCTCCAATGGACAAACGTGAAACCGTCAAAAGGATCGAAAAATTGGACGAAGTTGTAAAATGTCGATTCTCGAATTACACGACTTCGTGCAGATTGGCTGAAAGCTGTTAAGTAGAACGAGTGTTATATAATTCCGATCTAGTTGTCTGATGTGTAATATACGAAGAGGCAAAATGCTCGGGATTTATACGTATTAAATAGTGTTCCCGCATTGAGTTCATAGACTGTTTAAACGTGGCGCTTTTGTTACAGATTGTAGAATATGTAATATTGACCGATGCGTGCGCATAACACGAAGCTAGCCACGCGATCATGGAATGACGAAACCAGTTACGTAGCGTCTGCTAGCGAACAAGGTGTCATTTTGCTGCTAAAATAAATATTGTAAGTTCGTTTGTACGTCATTCTATATTGAAAACGTTGAACTGCTACTTGCGGTATATACAGAGCTGTTGTGACTATGTTCAAAGTGACTGATACGTACTACTGCTAGGTTAAGTGATAATGTTACGTGCTGTTTTTGTACGAAACTGTACATACGTAATGTGTTCATTTCTGACAGGTTCACCGTTCGAAATAGCGTTGAATCTGACATTTCAATCTCCATCATTTGTTTCAAGTATGTGTTGCGCTTTTACTCTGGAAGACAGCTGCCAATAAATTCGGTAAGATGACTTTGTTTCATCCCTTTTATTGTATAGTAGGGATTGTGTTATTTCATTATGATAGCATACATTTTTAATTTGTTACAAGTGACATTAAATCGCAAGGATTTGTCTCGTCCTATCATTCCTGTTGCCATTAAATCTTGGTATTAAAAGTCAGCTTATTCTAAGAACTGGTCATTGTTAAAAAATTATGTGAACCAAAGATGCTAATCTATGTATCTCGATTTTTTCAACCCCCTCGCAGTAGTTTGAAATGGTACGTACCTACCGTTTACTATAATGTACGATTTAAGAAAACATTATTTGGAAGAAACGTCATTAATACATCCATAGGTGGCGCAGCCTTCGGGCAAAGTTTGGCGTGAACCCCTCTCTAAAAATTATGTAAGGTGCAGGCCTCCAAAGAAACGTATCTTACGCAAAAAGGATAAAGTGTTTACGACAGATAACATGGACTGCAGAGTAATTTGTTACAGTATCAAGAATCTCTTATCAGTCTGGACTTCTAGGCTTGTCATTTATTTGAAATAGGACTCAACACAATATGGGAGTTACTTGGAGTAGAAGCACAAATGAGCATATAGACATAAGGGCGATTGTTGGAATGCTCCCCCCCCCCCCCAAAAAAAACCACCCAGTTGGGATTTTCGGTCCGTGTCCCCCAAGGAGAGAAAGCGAAAAAATTGGCGGTACG
>Ga0123352_10014535_pt1 | contig 12537 bp, 10 predicted proteins | sample TergutLab28metaG_FD_89700 | JGI IMG/M metagenome (GOLD analysis project Ga0123352, IMG submission 89700) | Labiotermes labralis P1 segment gut microbial communities from Petit-Saut dam, French Guiana - Lab288 P1 | ecosystem: Host-associated > Arthropoda: Insects > Digestive system > Gut ... | reverse complement strand
GATCTCCAGGAAGTGGGATGTGGGTATATGGACTGGATTGGGCTGGCCCAGGATAGAGACAGGTGGCGGACGCTTGTGAGTGCGGTAATGAACCTTCGGGTTCCGTGAAATGCGGGGAATTTCCTTACTAGCTGCAAACCAGTTAGCTTCTCAAGAAGGACTCTGCACCATGGAGTAAGTAAGTAAATATAATAAGATGCGGAATCTGCAAAATATGGAACAAGTTTGCCTTCGTATCCAGAAAGAAGTGAACTTACCATCCGCACAAGAAATTTTACTGATAGGTTGAGTAGCATGTATTACAAGTTACTGTATTACAAGTTACCGTATTACAAGTTACCGTATCACAAGTTACCGTATTACAAGTTACCGTATTCCTTAAATGCTTGGGCTAAAAGTAGATGTGTGATTGAACTGATGTCGGCCTAACTGCAGTATAGCAGTAACACAGTAGGTCACAAATGTTCTAAAATGAATGGAATTGAAACGTTTCCTGCAATGTACATACCCTTGTGTTGGACATTTAGCACACATGAGGGAGATGACAAAGGCATAAGTTTTGATTGAAAGATCTGAAGAGACCACTTGAAAGTCGTAGGGGTAGAATGAAGGATAATATTAAAATGGATTTTAAAGGTATGGAGTGGGACTTTTTAGCGGGCTGTTTGAACGCTGTGAGGACTGTGATTCGTGCAGTCATTAATTTGTTCGGTTGAGTAGCCATATTGTACGATCTTTGCTGTTTAAAACTAAAAAGACGTTTAAAAAATAGGATAGGCCTGTTTGCTTTGCGGGCTTGTCGTGTGTGTCGCTTGGTCCCACGCATGGCTCGTTCTTGCGTTGCGGGTCGATGGGACGGCCTTCTTACACGTAGGGTAAGGAAGTATTGAATAAGTGGCTACAGACAGTCGAAAGTAGGAGGTTGGGCGGTACATAAACTAAAACAGTTCTGTGTGTGTGTGTGTGTGTGTGATGTCACAGGAAGAGACTCAATGATGCTTTCTTTTGTGACCTTCAGGAAACCTGCAGGAAGGACACAAGAAACGGCAAAGGCGGTGAAGCAATAATGAACCTTCGGGTTCCGTACACAGCAGGGAATCTCTTCGAGCAGCTCAGTGCCTAGTTGCTTCTCAGATACGCGTCTGCTGCATGACGTAGAAAAAACAGCATCAGCAGCAACTACAATAATAATAATAATAATAATGTATTATTATTATTATTATTCCTGTTTATTAATGTGCCGGATCAACAACCGAATGGCCAATTACATTAACAGCATAACACACAACAACAAGTCAACAAAGGAAATAAACAGGACACAATTGAAACAGAAATAAATACACAAAAACATCAGTATAAAGTACTTAGGTAATTGCCGTAAACTAAAAAAAAGGTAAATTTACACAAAAATGCCACGTATTACCACAGAATCTGTTTTAATGAAGCAGTCGGTTCCCTAAAGATGTCGCCGTCTTTGCACACAAGGTTAGCAGCCGAAATGCATCCAGCTGACGGAGAGTTATTGAAAGTGGCAGTAAACAGGGAGGAGTAATATAAAAAAACAGATGAGAAACATTTTAAGCAGAAATGAAAAGTAATGCATCAAGGTAAAGTCTTCTGTTGCGCGAAGTACGAAGCTTTAGAAATTCAAGAAAATACTCGTAACTAACAAGATCACAAGTAAAGAAACTATTTGACACAGGCTACGAAGTACCGCTGAATGCGTCCCAGCTTTTTTTTTTTGGGGGGGGGGGGCGTCAGTTGACGTTACAAAATTCCATACAGTTCGAGGCATAATTGAGTTCGGGTCTAACTAGAGTTAAGTGCAATATTAATTACCTTTCTAGAGTAGAAACGGAGTTGGTTACATTGCGCTTTAAGCTCAACATCCTTACGGACTGGGAGAAAATGTAGTTGACATGCGCGTGGAAATTAAGTTTTGAATCAAGTTGTACCACAAGATCTTTGATAGTGTCCGTTTGGGTTATAAGAGGGTCCCATAATTCATAAGTATAATAAAAAACATTTGTAATGCTAGTAAAAGTGATAAGCGCGGTTTTGCTACTGTTTAATTTCATGCAGTTAGCAGTACATCAGCCTTGTGTACGTTCAGTATCAGACCGCAGCAAAATGCAATGGTCAACGGAATACATGGCACGAAAAGTTTTAACGTCGTCATCAAACATCTTTATCGTTGCGCCGTGCATTTTGTAGTTTAAGTAACACACCAACAAATGCACATATATAGTCTTTAATAATCTAAAATTTACATTAAAACACTCCTACATGTTTCGATCATACGATCATCCTCAGGGAACATACTTTGTTCCTTGCTAAAGTTACAGTTTAAAACACTCAGTTATATACTTCGTTATATTAATCTGGTGCTGTGGCAGCGTGTCGCGTGTGATGTATGAGTCATACGCTGTTAGCGTACCACTCACACATCACACGCGACATGATGATCGTATGATCGAAACATGTAGTAGCGTTGTAAGTGTTTTAATGTAAATTTTAGATTATTAAAGACTATATATGTGCACTTGCTGGCGTGCTACTTAAATAAGTCCTCATCAAATATTCAATACTTCGAATGCTTAATTGCATTAGAGAGGTTGTTAATTAGTGTATGAAAAAGCAAGGGTCCTGAAAGCCGGTCCCAGTGGCCGCGCTGTCTAAAGCGTAGGCCTGCCGTAGCTCGCCTGTTGAAATTGTGAGTTCGAATCTTAACAAGGACATGGTTGTCTGTCTGTTGTGAATTTTGTGTGTTGTCAAGCAGAGGTCTCTGCGACGAGCTGGTCACTCGTCCAGAGGAGTCATATCGTGTGGTGCGTCGTGAATGGCCCGCTGGGGGTTGTCGCCCTAAATTAAAACAAATGAAGAAGAAGATGATGATGATAATAATAATAATAAAGTCACGATATTTATAATATTCATAAAACCTTTTTCGCGAGTATAACATATCGGCACACACACACACACACACACACACACACACACACACACACACACACACACACACAGGGGGTGTCAAAAATTGTACACACATTTTAAGAGATGTTATCTATGTATTACTTTTCGAAGTTGAATTGAATTACGGTAGCAATGTGTAGTAACACTACATAAATGTGTCTTGTATTAATCTTTTGTTATCGGTATAAATTGAATATTACAATTTTAATACAGTTTTTTCCTTTCTTAAAATGTGTGTACTTTTTTTTTGGCACCCCTTTATATCGAATTGCTATTCATAAATGTATTTCGTAACCTGTAGAAAATGTAGATAGATCGTCTGTAATGTCGTCAGTATCCACCCTTTTGAAGCGGGACGCCACTTAAAACAAGTGGAATTGCAAATTTCAGTGGAATGCACATACTTTGCATTGCATTTGATGTTCGCTAGCTGTATGGTCACAAAACTGTTGATGCGAAGTCGGTCGCACGGCACAGGCCTGTACTATTTTGCATCACGTGCAGTTATTTCCCCCTTGTATTTAGTAAAATATTTAGCATAGCTAAATATGTTTCAAACGCGTTTTTGTTTATGTTATTCAGATGTATGCTATAGACCTACTGCAATTTTTTTTTGCCCTAAGCCGTTTGTGAGAAAATTCGCACAGTTGTTTTTGTGCCCTACCCAATTTACCCATAGGATCGTTGCGAACCGAAATTGGGTTCAGCATCCATCTTTTATTATATACCGTCTACCAGCTAAGCAATCAAACAATTGACTGCATGCAGCAGAGTCCTTCTTGAGAAGCTAAGAGTTCCTCAGCTAGTCCAGAAACTTCCCACATTTTATGGAACCCGAATGCTCATTACCGCACTCACAACAGGCCGCTGTTTATCCCTGTCCTGAACCAGATCAATCCAGTCCACGCTTTTCAAACCGATTTGTAAGATCCGTTCTAATTTTATCCTCCAACGTACGCCTACGTCTTCAAAGTGGTCTTTGTCACTCAAGTTTACCCACTGAAACCCTGTGTGCGCCCCTCCTCTTACCAAACCTGCCCCATAATCTGCCTGTCTCCTTATTCTTCATTTGATTACTGGGATAATATTTTCGTTGTATTCCAGCCAATACCCAGTATAATGGCATTCAGTCCAATTACTTCAGAGATGAATATAGAAACATAATTTTCTCATTGTGCAAAATGTGTTTGGAACGTGTGAGGGAGTATTCAGGATAATTTATCTTTCTTTAGGTTCTTTGTTAAATTCCAAGTTTATTGGTACAGTTCATCAACTCTTTCGGTTTGTATGAGTGGGCGGAACTTTGGTAAGAGAAAAAGATTTTTTTTTCTTTTTCTCAGATTACGTCGAGAAAGTATCAGAACAAGTTCAAGTCAAGCTATAATTCACACTGTGGTTACTTTCGTGGTGAGGTGACGGAGAGAGAAAATATTGTTATGTTGCAACTCGAACCAAGGGATGCACACGATTTTAGTGTAATTTCAGTAATAATATCAAAGTCTTTTATTCACCAACTAATGCACAAGTCACTTCAGTTTATCAACCAACGAATGCACATATAATTTCACATAAAACACCTTTAAAACACTTTAAAACACTCCGACATGTTTCGATCTTGTCAGGTCATCATCAGGGAGCTTAGTTCCTTACTAAATTTATATTATAGTATTCACAATTCAATTAGTATTTGCAAACGAGGTGTTGTGGCAGCATATCATGTTGTGTAGGAATGTGCTGTGCAGCAGTTGCTAGGTGTGCGTCTTAATTGAATTGTGAATACTGTAATATAACTTTAACAAAGAACTAAGCTCCCTGATGATGATCTGACAAGATCGAAACATGTCGGAGTGTTTTAAAGTGTTTTATGTGAAATTATATGTGCATTCGTTGGTTGATAAATTGAAGTGATTCTACAAAAATTCACGGTGCTACAATAAGATTTATAGTTAATGCACAAGTGACTGTCTTAAAAAACAATATTAAAATTTACATTAAAATAGTTCCGACGTGTTACGGTGCAGTCACAACATTATGGTACATCGGTATGTGATTAATCACACACCGATATACCATAATTGACTATTTTGACAAGTGTAACTTTAGCAATCACGAATAATGCGCTCCCTGAAGGTGGTGTGACTGCACCGAAACATGTCGGAACTATTTTAATGTAATTTTAATATGTTGCTTAAGACAGTCAATTGTGCATTAGTTGGCGAATAAAAAACTTTGATAACATCACGATGTACGGTACTAATGTGAAACAAAAATTCACTAATAATGTTACAACACACCAGCTGCTACATGTTCCGTGCATCATTGGCCTGTCATCAGGGAGCACAAAGTTGTACAAAACAGTTGCATATAGCAGACCTGCAGAGAGCTTTTCAATGTGTAATATTGATGTAGTCCATCGTGTTTTGCACCGACAACTGTAATCGCAGCGGCCTGTTGTTCTGGGTTGCACGGTGCCTGTACTTAAATGCGTCTGGTCGTACCAGAGATCGCACTCACGTCACGGGACGCTCAAGTGAGCGCCGGGATTCTTCGAAAGAATATATGAACCGAAGGTGATTCGATTACCGCTTATTGTTTGTTGGTTAATTTTTAGAATACGCTTAAGGGAAAAATTACATGTGCGCAGGTGCACAGGAACGTTCAGTGAGAATGGTCTTCCCAAATCCCTGACCGTGAACTGACCTTGAGCTGATCGTAGACTTACCCATAGTGTGGTGGATCGTAAGGAACACATGAGTACAGTAAAAGGCAAAGCAATCCCATGACAGGCCCTAAGGGTTCCAGGAGATTGAGGCTTCCAGATTTCAAGACAATCGGCATATGAAAGTGGTAAAGTTGTCAGCCCTATACATCGGCCGCCTTTAGCCCCAGGAAATATTCCTGGTACTCCTTTCTGTTGGAGGCTGAGTCAACTCTAGGGCCTTAGTGCGGCCGGAAGGTTTATGTCAATGAAGAATTCCAATGACACCATCGGGAATCGAACCCACGATCTCCCGGTTTGTAGCGCAGTGCCGCAACCAACTGCGCCACCGCGTGCCCCCCGCATGAGTACAGTCGGTGGGAGTAAATAGTTTCTGAATGTTAAAGTTGACGGTCTGTGCAGTGATTCCTGTTCATTATAGGAAGGCACTAGGGACGCTCTCGTGTTACAGTTTCGATCTGCCGCTGTGCTGGTAGTATTGGTGTTAGGGAAGAAGGTATGCAGAGAGCCGATATAACGTCTAATGGCTTATGAAAGCAGGTTTCATGGAGGTCCGTCAGTCGGCTGAGAAGTACAAGAACGTAAGACGTAGAGAGAGACACACGCAGACGTACTACATTAAATATGAATGTTAGGTGCTATAGACACAGTTATAGTACCGTCACGGTGTCTGTATGCACACGTTCGTGTGCGAGATTTCTTTGGAATGAGTGAATTTTTGTTTCCTTTGAAGTTTAACGTAGGTGCGACAGAATAATATCAGCGGTTAAGAGAACAGAGTTTGTTAGTGAGAGGATGTCATTTATAGTTCTGAGAGGTCGCTGGTGCAATATCAGTGTTTTGAATGTGCATGTTCCGAGTGAGGAGAAAAGTGATGATTCAAAAGACAGTTTCTTTGAGGAATTAGTGCAGATTTTTTTAATCATATTCCTACGTTCAATATAAAAATTCTGTTATGAGATTTTAATGCAAAATTGGGGAGGGAGGATATTTTCAAAGCTACAATTGGGAATGAGAGTCTACATTAGGGATAGTAATGATAATGGTGTTAGAATAGTAACCTTTGCCACATCAAAAAATCTAGTTGTTAAGGGCTAGACGTTACCTCACCAAAACATTTATAAATACAACTGGACCTCTCCTTGTGGTAAGACTCACAGCCAAATTAATCGCATGTTGATAGACAGTAGATGGCATTCGAGTATACTCGATTTCTGATCTTTCATGTGTGCTGAATTTGATGCTGATCATTATCTGGTGGTTGTAGAAGTTAGGGAAAGATTGGCAGTAAGTAAACAAGCAGCGCAGAAGTTTAATATGGAGTGATTTAATCTCAGGAAGCTTAGTGCTCTTGAGGTAAGGAAAAAGTCTCAGATTAAGATCCGAAACAGGTTTGTAGCTTTGGAGAACTTAAATGACAAGGAGGACATCAATAAGGTTTGGGAAAACATTAAAGAGAATTTCAAAACCTCAGCTAAAGGGAGTCTGTGCGGTTTGAAGCAGCATAAACCATGGTTTGATGAAGAATGTTTACGACTTGTAGATCAAAGGAAGCATGCTAAATTTCTGTGGTAACAGGATCCAAAGCAAAGCAATGTAGATAATATAAACAATGTAAGACGTGAGAAGCTAGTAGACATTTCAGGTACAAAAAGAAGGTATATCTGAAGGCTAAAATTGATGAACTCGAAATTAACAGTAAGATAAAAAGTATCGGAGACTTGTTTAGGGGCATCAATAATTTTAAGAAGGGTTACCAACCGAGAAATAAAATAGTAAAGGATGAGAATCATGATTTGTTGTAGACGACTCCCACAAGTTTTTGGCTAGTTGGAGAAAAACATTTCTCTCAGCTATTGAATGTACTTGGGGTTAATGATGTAAGGCGGAGAGAAATGTACAACAGAGCCACTAGTACCTGATCCGAGTGCCTTGGAGGTTGAGATTTCTATTGAGAAGCTAAAAAGACATAAATCACCAGATAATGATCAAATCCCAGCAGAATTGATTTAAGCAGGAGGTAGAAAAATTCGCTCTGAGATCCATAAACTTATTACCTAACGAGTGGAAGGAGTTTATCATTATAACTATTTATAAGAAGCGACGTAAAACAGATTGTGGTAATTGTAGGGGCATATCACTTTTTCAAACTACGTACAGCATTTTACCCACATATCCTGCTATCAAGGTTAACTCCATATACAGAGGAAATTATTGGGGATCATCAGTGTGGATTTCGAAGCAACAAATAAAATACTGATCAGATATTCTGCATTCGTCAAATACTTGAGAAAACTGGAATACAATGCAGCAGTGCAGCAGCTATTTACAGACTTTGTCTGTGATTCTGTTAGGAGGGAGGTCTTGTAAAATATTCTCATTGAGTTTGGTATCCCCATGAAACGCGTAAGGCTAATAAAAATGTGTCTGACTGAAACGTATAGCAGAATCGGGGTAGCCAAACATATGTCTGACATGTTTCCTATTACGAATGTTTTGAAAAGAGGAGGTGCTTTATCGCCATTGGTTTTCAACTTTGCTTTGAAGTATCCCATCAGGAGGGTTCAGGTAAACCAAGATGACTTGAAATTACATTGTACATGAAATTACATTGCACATACCGGCTTCTGGTTTATGCTGGTGATGTTAATATGTTGGGCGTACATACTATAAAGAAAAACACTGAAATTTTAGTAGTTGCTCGTAAGGAGATTGGACTAGAAGTAAATACTGATAAAACTAAGTACATGGAAATGCCTCGAGATCAGAATGCAGGTCGAAGTCACATTATAAAGAATGATAATAGTTCCTTTGAAAGGGTGGAAGAGTTCAAATGTTTGGAAGCAAACTTAACGAATCAAAATTCTATTCAGGAAGAAATTAAGAGCAGATTGAAGTAGGGGAATGCTTGCTATCATTCGGTGCATGAGAAGGACGGGGCATGTACCACGCATGGGGGAGAGGTGCATACAGGGTTTTGGTAGGGAACCTGAAGGAAAGAGACCACTTGGAAGACCCAGGCGTAAGTGGGAGGATAATATTAAGTTGGATCTTCAGGAAGTGGGATGGTGGCCATGGACTGGATTGATCTGGCTGAGGATAGTGCGGGTGATGGGCACTTGTAAATGCGGTAAGAAACCTTCGGGTTCCATAAAATCTGGGGAATTTCTTGACTAGCTTGGAACCGGTTAGCTTCTGAAAGACTCTGCTCCATGTAGTAAGTAACGTTCATGTTACGAATACAGATGGTACAGGGTTAGTGTGAAACTGTTGGATGACGGTGAACAGTACAGTGGGAAGGATGTTAAAGGAAGCTGTCTTGGCCTGTCGTAACGAGGTGAGTTTTAATTTCGGGGAATTCCCTGACATAATGTGGTTTGTACTTGGCAGTAACATGACTCTCCGTAGGTTTTGCGTTATGTAAGGGAATACATTTTTGCGCTATGATAAGTGGGTCCCTGTCACCACCGTAGGGCGCATCCTCAGGTTGAAGATGGAGGAACGGCCTCAGATATGGGGGGTACTGAGTAAGCATTCGCGGACAGCCGACAAGGGTGGTCCTCCAGCTTGGGGGTTGAGCGAATGCTGACAACTTCTCACCGAAAAAAAAAGTGTCATTTCTACGAAACAGATACATTTTTGTTTGTCCCTTATAAACGGCGGAAAGTTTCGGACTAGCGTTATCTGTGTAGCGACTCGTTACGGGCTGGGTTACCGACTCATCCATCCATGCTGTACCGTCCTTGGACATTCAGAGAGCCCGCTGTGGGACGTGCCCCATCCCCCCACCCCCCGTCGTGTTTGTGACACATGTAGTGAGTTACAATTCTCGGTTATGTTGGCTTTGCATGACTCTGCTTGATGTACTGTACCACAGCGTGCAGAATCTTACATCTAAACCCCCCACTGCCCCCTATATTTGTACTTGTTTATTAATGCACAATTAAAATATATTTTGTTTCCATTGTCCAAGCGACAGTATTTCTTGTCTGATTTTAAAGCCATGTCGTTGTGCTGTCTCGTATATTTTGTCGCCAGTGATTTACTCTGAAGTGTCACGCACGCACTGGGCGTAAGTAGTAAAAAGTCTGTAAATGGTGTAGACATACGTGAAACTGAGTTGTTAAAAATCATGAGTGAAATTAGACTTACAATTAGCATAGCTAAATCTCCTTATTTGTAATGTTGTAGGCTTATGTACGTTTCCCAGAGGGAAGCCTTTAAATCCAATGTTTGAGACCTTTTATCTTAGTCATAGTTTATTTAACGAACTGTTGCTACAGACTGAGTATCGTTTAATAGTATGAGGTTAGTCCAGTGAACACGAAATTGGAAAAGATGTGAAATAAAGCGACCATGGCCTAATTTTCAGTACGATTTCGGAATTTTGCAGGAGGCGCTGAGGAAAGGAACGAAAGAATTCAGCCCGAGTAGTAGGTGTTACAGGCGAGACTCGAAGAGGGAAATTTTAGAATTTGAATCAGGCTAATTGCCGAGTAAGCCAATTTCTTCTATATGCTTCTAGGTACGAGATGAAGGTACGACGTTAATAAATCACGTGGGAAAAGTACGAGCCGAGGGAAGACAAGACATATGTAGGCCGTAAGATTACTACAGAATATTCAGTTCACGTGTGCGCGAAAGGAGAATTGAATGTCGTTAATAACTGCTCATAATAGGAAAAGAGGCGTTATTTGTGTCTCGTAATTGTTGCATTATCTTTCACTTTTATAAACGTGTCCCAGACTTATAGTGTAATGGGACCGATGTTTCACGCTCTTGCCGTAACTTTCCGTCTAACAAAACCCGATTTACTTGTTGCTACTCATTTTATTGTACCAGACGTGTTTTGGACCAGCTGGTGCTTTCTCACGGGTTCTGTATTTAGACGATTATTGTGGATATGCATCGCGTGGGTTTGTGTACGTTAGTTGATACAGAGGTTTGGGTTTTGTGACAAGTTGTCCGTAGGACCACATGCAATTAATGTTTTGTAGTAAAAATGCTCAATAAATTGACTAAAATTATTCCAGTGGCGATGTTTGGTTGGGAATTGATAAAAAAAAATACAGATACATTGTGTATTTGTATTTCCCGTTTTATCGGTTATAATTTGTACTATGTACAAGTTGACTTGGCAGCAACATTAGATGTTTGAATTAAATAGGTGTTTTTATAGTATAGGTTCTGTCTTTATCGTTGCGCCGTGCATTTTATAGTTATTTAAGTAACACACACCAACAAATGCACATATATAGTCTTTAATACTCTAAAATTTACATTAAAACATTTAAAACGCTCCTACATGTTTCGATCATACGATCATCCTCAGGGAACATACTTTGTTTCTTGCTAAAGCTACAGTTTAAAACACTCAGTTATTTACTGAGTGTTTTAAACCATAACTTTAGCTCCCTGAGGATGATCGTATGATCGAAACATGTAGGAGCGTTTTAAGTGTTTTAATGTAAATTTTAGATTACTAAAGTCTATGTATGTACATTTGTTGGTGTGTTACTTAAATAAATTATAGGTTCTCATTATTTCATATGTTAATTATGTACTACTTCATTAAGTATTTTGGTTATTGCACTTTCTACGAATCTTGCACTGTCTGAAGAGACTTTAGTGACAGACTTCTGTGTGAAATCTTCTGGTACTACAGTATTGGCGGATTTCTTGTTCATTGAATTTATTACCGATCTGTATTTGCTGCTGTTAAGTGTAGTTGGAAACCTGAAGGAAAGAGACCACTTGGGAGACCCAAGCGTAGACGGGAGGATAATATTAAAATGGATCTTCAGTAATTGGAATGTGGAGGTATGTACTGGATGGAGCTGGCTCAGGATAAGGACAGCTGGGGGACACTTGTGACTGCGGTAATGAACCTTCGGGTTCCATAAAATGCGGGGAATTTTTTGATTAGCTGAGAACTGAATAGCTTCTCAAGAAGGATTCTGCTCCATAGAGTAAATAAGTATGTACGTAAGTAAGTAAGTAGGCAAGTAATTAAGTAAATGCAGTTCTTATGCATTATTTAACGAGATATATAAAGAGGTTTACTGTCCCTCTTATGTAGACTTGACGTTCGTCTTGGGCGTGGGGTGGTCGTGGTGAAGAAACTCTAAAAATCCTAAACAAAATAACCTGCTCTTGGGGCTGAGGTTCGAACTACGGATTTTTGGAAAGTGACGCCGGGTATTCTGATAGAATTTGCTAACTTTCAAAAGCACCTGCTGCCTCCATTTTTAAGGTACAGGAGTAAACCTGAAGATGGTGGCAGTGGGTTCTTTCGAAACGTCAGCAAATTTCAATCAGAGTACATTACGCCACATGCCGAAAAAAATGGAACTTTGGTGTCTGCATGTATGCTTTTTTTGCTGGTATCACGAATCAAATATTAATTTATTATGCATGCACATGTTTTTGACGAGTATGCTTTTTAATCTCTTTCTTTCTTTTTTGCTTTGTTGCTGATACAGAACGCAGAAATATGAGGCGGATGTGGTACATCTGTTGCAGGCTTCCATGTCCATCCAGTTCTGTCTTAACAGAACTTCCATTCATGCATTTAATTTTGTGTGTGTGTGTCTGTCTGTCTGTCACTGTGATCGCTTGATAAAGAGCGTTGTAGTTATTTTGAGCAGTTTAACGACTTCACTAGTGCACGGTAGTGCGCGTGCGTTTACTTTCCTTTCATCGTTAGACATAACAAATCAGCCTAGTCGCTGTTTGGGGGGGGGGGGGGAGAAAAAAAAAACCACCGGTTCTGAAAAAACGGGCGAACGCTGGAGATGTGCGGAGAATCCCACAATTGACGGGAATGTTTTGTTGTTCCCTACCTC
>Ga0123352_10014532_pt1 | contig 12537 bp, 7 predicted proteins | sample TergutLab28metaG_FD_89700 | JGI IMG/M metagenome (GOLD analysis project Ga0123352, IMG submission 89700) | Labiotermes labralis P1 segment gut microbial communities from Petit-Saut dam, French Guiana - Lab288 P1 | ecosystem: Host-associated > Arthropoda: Insects > Digestive system > Gut ... | reverse complement strand
TGGACTGGATTGGGTTGGCCCAGGATAGGGACAGGTGGCGGACGCTTGTGAGTGCAGTAATGAACCTTCGGGTTCCATAAAATGCGGGGAATTTCTTGACTAGCTGCAAACCAGTTAGCTTCTGAAGAAGGACTCTGCACCATGGAGTAAGTAAGTAAGTAATGATAGAGACAGATACTTTATTATGGTATGATACTTCACAAAAAAAGTGATAAATTTGTATTCAATAACTAGCAGAGAGAGTGGGTCTGATATGAATAACGTGCGAATTGAAGAAATAAGTTGTCTGTAAATCATTATTCTCCATGCATATTGCAATTCGTCCATTATCTTGAGAGCTTAGCTCTTCTGGGATGTTACGCAGTCTAGATTGGTAGTTATGCACCAGTTTTCCGGTACAACTTGCCAGTTCCATCTTTGTGGGTCAGACAGTTCGAGAAGAATGCTTCTTGGACTATGCTTGAAGATGGGACCGGTAGGTGGCTTTGAAACGTCGATAAATATACCAATGTATACTGTGTAACATCTCAGAAGAGTGAAGATCTCACTTACACAGCGGCAGAAGCCTGAAATCATCCATTATCTTTTTGCTAAAATTTCACTAAAATTTTAGGCAGTGCAGGTATAACTACTGCAAGAAGCTGCACATTAACTCTGCACGATTCAGTGACAGAGCATTATTAAGTCAGCCAGGATTTTTTTTCCCTGTTTTATTATCACTTAGTAAATTTATATTTATATTTTTCAGCAGGGAATGAAATTGTTAATACAAAATTTGTTATGTTTGATGTTTGAAAGGAAGGCATAAATGTTGGTTAAAACTGGACAACATAACATACTCTTTAAGTAAAGACCTACGTATTTTTGCATGTAACCTCCTGAATATTTGTTGGAATGAAGATTGTAGAGAAAAAATGGAATACTTCTTACATTTTATGTTCCATACACTTTACTTTGTAACAGGAGAGAGCAAACATACCACATTTATTATTCTATGCACATTTATTAACTTGTTGATTTGTATAGGTTTTTAAATTTCACCGCAGGGATTTTTCAGATTGTAGTGTTCTGAGATTCAGTATCATGTAGTAATGTATTTGACACAGATACAGAGGAACATGCTAATATCTGCTGCTGCTACCAAAGTACATGCCACCACATCCTCAAAACTGTGATATCATTTTGTGGAGTTATCAACAGTTGCTCCACTGAAGTGTGTCCATTTGTTTTCACATGATCTGATCCTTGGCCATTCAAAGCCCTGAACCCTAGAATACAAAGAAAAATCGTAGGAAAGAGTATCTAATAAGTAGGGAGGCTGTATTACAGTCAAACCCTAATGTAGTGTCACCATTTGTTCACTGCAATTTGTGGTCTTAATGGCAAGGTTGGTGGGCAATCAAAATACTGTACACTGGGTAATTTTTAAAATGAAATAAAATTTGTACTCGGTCTGTCACAACTATCTTTTTATTTTATTGTTTCAAATGTTGGCAACTAGTTTCGGCCTGACTAGGCCATCATCAGGCCAATGTTTATAAAAACTTAAAAATGTTGGTGCATATAACATAACTCATCAATATCATGGGATCCCATTCACAGTTATTATTGTTCTTTGTAGTTGATACCAGCTATAGTTGTGTTATCTGTAGTACATTTTTTAATTCTGTGTTATGGGTACTGTACACATATTATTAAAATACTTGTTGATTTACCACTTAAGTTTAAAATTGTAAATAGTTTTGAAGATGTACAGTATAAAATGTGTTATAAAGATTTTAAGTATAACATGTATGTATAGGTGCATGAGTAGAGTTGGTAAAATTATAAAATTGTTGTGCGGGTTTTGTCTTCAGCTGCCGTGCACTAGGTTGAAATTCTGTATATTCTGGTAAAATTGAGTGCTGGAGATGTATGTTGTTATGCTGTCAGTTTTATTTATTTGAGAGCTGGATGTTACATCTGGTTGTTGTGGGGATGTTTTAACTCCAATGTGAAACGTGGATTTTGGAAGATAATCACCACACTGGAAGTGTACAATAAATTTTAATTGACTTGGACTATTTAATCTCCCATGTGAAGGTGTGTATAAAGTCATTAAAATACTTCACTTACAGATTCTCTGTGATGCTATGTAGACCTGATTCTGTATTGTGTGTTAGCTGGCATACTACGTATTTGCGACTGAGCAAGGTCAATGTCATAGACTGAGAGTTACTGCAGGGAATGCCCTTGTGTGGTTACAGCGTTGAACCCTCAGATTCAATGATACCATGTGATTACAAACTCCAAAACATCAACATTATTTGAATTGCAATATACAAGGAACACAAATGAGAGGAAACTTTTTTTTTTTTTACAGGGGTGATGGCAGAAGGTGGTCAGTGGCTTCCTTACCATCTTCTGGTTATGGAACAACACCAGGCAGCTCAAATGTCTCGGTAGGCATGGTTATATGCTTTGTTGGTACCATTTACTTTTATACAATGAGATTTTTATAGTGCGTCTGCAAGCACAGTAGCTGTCGTAGGAGAATTGTCACATCAGGAGCCTGCATTTTCAAGGGATTTAGAGTTAATTTTTTTTCTGGTGCTGTTCTGCTTACCTTATTTCCTACAAAATGCTTGGAGTGCTGACCTCCAGCTTCTGAACAGGCCTTGCTTCTTTTGAAAATATTTCTGCATGCATGACAGGGCCCTCATGCCCGAAATCTTAGCGTTTTCACTTTGAATGCTGACTTTCAATTCTTGCATAGAATTTTGATTGTTGACATAAACTTTTTTTATTCCTCCACACAAATAGTAATTGCACAGATTCAAATCTGGAGGTCTAAGAGGCCTGAGTTTGCAGGTTATCAGTCACTTTTCAGAAGGTGTGAGACCCACACAAGCAGGTCAGCAGTTCAGGGAAGGTAAGGTGAATGTTGAGGAAAAACAAGCTCTATGTAGGTGGTGGGTGTACATAGCCTATGTGATAATCCTTCAGAAATAGCTGTGGTAGTTTTACCATGGCTGAGGTGCTTAGTCGCTGGCCTCTGACCTTGATGGCCTGAGTTCAGTCTCAGGCCAATCTGTGGGGGATTTGAGGTGGACAAAATGGCATTGGGACAAGTTTTTCTCCAAGTACTTAGGTTTTGCCCTGTCACTATCATTCCACTGGTGCCATACTTGTTCATTCATCTATCACCAGTAACATACAATCTCAGCAATTACCAGCATCCTTAAATAACACATTAAAAAACCAGCTGCAGTGCACAGGTAGACTGCGTTTGAAATATGATGGCACACACACAGAAACCAGATTTCATCTTTCGGCAAAACGGACAAGTCCACATAAATCGGCGGGGGCTTCAGTTCAGTTGACTACTGGCAGCCGAGGTGTGCGCATCAGCGGTAGTAATGCTGGATACACCGTGTTCCAAGGTAGTGTGAAAAGTACTGGCTACCCACTCCATTTGCCAGTTTCCCCTTCACTTTCCCTCCTGTGCGTCACCATGTGCCATCACATTTCAACTGGACTCTACATGGTAAAGCCATGTAGGTACAGATATATTGGTGTCTTTGTCCACAAGTTCAGATTGTACCAAATTGTAAGTGTCTTTTCATGTCAATTGCCAGAACAATTTGCTACACACACACACACAACATATTTCAGGTATTTTATGGCAGGAATGTTGCATGTGTTCAGCAGGGTCGTTAAACAGTTTTATCTTTATATGTGAGACCTGGTTTTATTTATTTTTTCCAGTCCCAGTGTTCAAGTCAAGAAAGGCTACACCAGCTTCCAAATATCCCAACCTCAGAAGAACTGCAGATGCTGACATCTCATTTCTCATCAAATGACAGCAATCCTAGCATTGATGATGAAGGAAGAAGATCTCCATTTCATCGTCCTCGATCTCGAAGCCTGAGGTACAAAATAATGTAGCACTTTGTTCGATGTTTCTTTGGTATATCATATATCTTTGTTTTACACTTATTCCTCTGCTATGCTCATTTGCTGCATTCTTGCAGTGTAATAGGTATGGAAACAGTGTTTATTGGTCTTTCATCATTCTGCATAATTCATTGTCATATGTGCGGTAATGTTTATTTCCACCGTACAGTAAAATGAGTGTCTTAAGAAACCTGCATGAGGCTCTAGGGAGAGTGTTATGTGAAGAAATTAGTATGTTACATTTGGAAATAACAATGAGCAAATTGGCACTAGGAGAAACTGCAGGAGAAGATATAATATCAGTTTGTTTGATAAAAGCTTGTAGACCCATAGGGTATCAGTGCTTGGTGGTGTACTGAGAATGTAACAAAATAAGAATACCCAAGTACTGGACAAAATGCCTGATAATTGAAATTTATGAGAAGGATATGAAACAATGCAAGAGTTGATAAATTTCTGTCAGGCTGAATGTCTGCACATGTATTAGCATGTTACTGATATTGAAAAGGCATTTTATAAGCATTATGGAGGTAAAATGTTTTCATAAGTCTAGTGGGGAGAATGAGGGCACTTAAGAAAATGTGAAAATACCATGATCATGTGAGATTTTTAAAACTTTTGGAGTGAGTGTGCATAAATTTTCCAAAAATCCAGGAGCCACCTCATTATTCTACGTACTAGGAGGTGACACGCAACTAGTTCCCTACCAAGGACTTGAAGTTGTGTAGTGACCTGTGTGCCTTTCTGCTCAGTGCATGTGTGCTGGCACAAAATACTGTATGTAAGAAGAAAAAAAAGTTACAATAATTTTGCTGAACACATGAGGTGCCACAGTATGAAATTTAATAACCTGGGCAGTCAAATCCAAGGATTTGTGCACCCCTGTTTTCAATGGGTCGAACAGGGAAGTATTTTGTCTTCAGAATTGTTTAATGTGCTGATGGGTAAGATAAAATCAGATAGGATAAGAAGAGTATCATAAAGATGACATGCTGGAATACCAAACACTGTGGTGTGTGTAATTGGTGCTGTTATATTGGAAATGAATTGTATAACTGTAGAAGTGAAATGTTATTTTGTTCTTATGATGCATGAAGTATGAATTAAATGTTTATTTGGGTATGTGTGTGTGTGTGTGTGTGTGTGTGTGTGTGTGTGTATATGGTTATGAAGGTAGACTGGATGACAGGAAAAAGAAAAATACAGGAGTGGATGATTTGAAATACATGGAAAATAGAATAGTGACAAAATAGTTCAAGAAGAAATGGAAGACAGTAAACATGCAGGACAGTTGTACCAATTCATTAGAATTGTACTTTGGAAATGGGAAATTTCAAAGAAAGAATATTCCAAAACTCATTTCCAGTAATGATACAACTGAGAAAGTGTGGATTCATCTGACAGGTCTGAATGACATCTTCACCAGTTGTGATGCTGTGTGCCTTTTGCTCATTCATGCAACTTGGTGGAACCAACTTGGCCAAGATCTTTCTCTGTCCTAGATCTTCATGCAGAAAATAACAATTCTTCTTCCGGTTGTTGTTCAGTTGATTCTTTATTAACTTTAGGGCCACTTGGTGGTCTCTGGGTACCACTTTATGAACTTTTGTGTTTCTGGATTTCAAACAGCTGATCACCACACTTCTCCTTGGATCATCCTCAAGGCCTCACATCCCTCTCAAAATCTTTTAAAAAGTTCAGAGTCGCACATATGAAACATTTTTATGTCTAAAAGCAGATTCAAGCATTTTATGTGCCTTTGAAGTTGTGCTCATGTGTTGAAGTATAACTTTATGTCGGCTTCATGACAACAGAGAAAAGTGCATCTTACCTGCACGGCTGCTATGGATGAACTGATTGAACTAGAACTTTCTCACTGATATGTGGCAATCATATAGGAACTAAGAGAATTTTATTGCAATTGATTCATGTACCAAACATCACCTGCACAGTAGCATTAGTCCTGGAACTTTATTGACATCATATTCTCATGTTAACATAATTTCACTATAAATATATTGCCTGTTCTCATGTTAATAATGTTTGTTTTTATATTTGTGTTTAAGGCTGTTGACACTGTGTTCCTGAATGTTTAATACTATATCTTTCTTTTTCTCTATTTGACTGCCACAGCTTGGCCTGGCTCTGTATCGCCACACTAGAGTAAGCTTTTCTTGATTTTTGTTTACAGATGTTAAGGAAGTTCACCCATCTTGTTCTAAAGAGATATAATGCTTTATTATTTGCGTCAAATGTATTATGTAAAATATTTTGTCATATGTTAATTGGTTAGAGCCATTCACAAAATGTTTGAGTAACCATTAATGTGAAATTAAAGATTTACACAATGTTGATATTGAGGATTCAGGATACCTGGGTTGTTATGTTGGGCAGCAGGGTTATTGACTCCCAATGCTTCAAAAGAACATATAGTTTTTATCTTCAGGGGTCAAGGAATCCTAGAAGAATTCTCCTAAGACTTCTTGATCTTTGAAGATGAAGGCAGTGCATTTATTCATAGTGTTGGCAGTCCAAGAGCAAACACATATTTGCAAGTGCAAGAGACTGGGATAAAAATAGTAAATATACAGAAGATACACAGAAAATTGTCTCATGACTGGAAAAAAATTTTCACCAAAAACGTATTAGTCATGAAGTTAGCTCATGGCCATGTAAGAATTTATTAGTAGTTTCTTGAAGCCATGTTGACCACATCTGAAACCCCATGGGCTGAACAGACTAAGCCATCATATCTCTCATGGGTTGCTAAATGATAGGGGTCATTATAGCTTTCTGTATTATCACTTGTTAAGTACGTGATCAGAAATGAGTGCAATATAGTCTGGAAGGACATTTCAAGAATATTTTATTAACTTGAAAATTAACTTTTTAATATATAAACATGTAGAGTCATTGTATGTAATCATGTTAGTTGCCTGTGTAACAAAAGTATAATTTTCTGGCCATCATACTTCTTTAGACTTGGATAATATTAGCGCTAGAAGCGTAATATTAAGTGTAATTTATTTTCTTTATTGGTCCAACTACACATATCTCACCATAGTTGGGGAAGGCTGCTTTCTGTTTTTTTAATTTACCTTGGTTATCCTTGATTCAAAATATTCTCGATACAAATCGTCATGTGTGTATTTGCATGTGCATGCAACTGCTTATGTGCTCATTGTATACACCAGAACAGTGCCTGTTTAACTTGAGTAGTTTGAAGTGTATTCTGTATTTCATACTACCACAAATTCAGAGAAAGAAACTTCACTGTGTCATACTGAGTTGGTAAATCTTCATAACGCCAAACAGTACTTGGAAAGGAATGTCTTTAGAACTTGTCCAAAAAATAGTTTATTTACTTTGGCGTCACTGGAAATGTAGCTGACTTTTATTTACAGTGTTACTTTTGTTGGGACATGCCACAGGGCTGCCACAAAGGTCTTTGTGTTGTGTAAAATAAAGTGTGTGTGTATGTATATATATGTATGTGTGTATATATATATATATATATATATATATATATATCAGTGAGCAAGATTGGTGATCACCCTTAAATTGCATGCTGTAAGTGTTATGTTTTAGTGTTGTTTAGTTGTTACAGCAAATTTCAGAGAAAGTTAATATGTAATAAACTTCAGGAACATTTGCCATACTGGCTACTATTGAGTTACTTGATATGTGGGATGTCTGTTAGTAATTAGGTTGTCATGAAGGTCATACACAACCAATGAAGATTAGTGAATCTGGTATAAAGTTTCATGTCCATTACTAAATCTGGTATAAAGTCTCATGCCCGTAACCCATACCTAATAGGTTTTTTTTTTTTTACTGTCATGAATTAAATGTTCTTGAAGCCTCAGACTTAATGTGATTGCCCCATTCTGGGGCACTTTACTGTAAGAGAATGACCAATTTTGGGGCACTGTTACTGTAAGAGAATGGCCCATTCTGGGGCACTGTTACTGTAAGAGAATGGCCCATTTTGGGGCACTATTACTGTATGAGAATGGCCCATTTTGGGGCAATGGTACTGTAAGAGAATGGCCCATTTTGGGGCACTGTTACTGTAAGAGAATGGTCATTTTTGGGGCACTGTTACTGTAAGAGAATGATCTATTATTTCTTTCAATGCAAGACACAACCATCAAAGTAGAACAGTATTTATGTAAATTCACAGCTTATCAGTACTACCACTACTTGAAACTGATTTAGTCATCATGAGGAGGCCGTCTTTCAAAATGCATGTAGCTACGAAGAGCTGACATGAATATTTACAATTTTAACCTAAGTGCACTCAACAACCATTTGATTATTCAGACTTACTAGGTAGGTAACCAGCAGTGGTAATTAAAATTCTTATGCTATTCAAGTAGCTCTGTAGTTTCTTGGTCTTAATTATGGTTTCCTGTAATGGCCCACTCTTTGTTGTCTTATGAAGGCAAACACCAAATTTTTTATGAATGTCTTCAGTGTGTAAGGTACATTACAATAATGAGGAAGTATGTAGTATAGAATGTGAGGAATTCCTTTATTTTGGAAAAATTGTACATATTTTTTAAATTCAATCAAATATTTTATAATTTCTTAAGAAGGAAATTGAAAGTCAAAACTCTTTTAAAAAGTCATTATGTAACTACCTGTAGTAAATCTGTTTATGTCTACCTCCACTTGCTCCATGATGTGTACTGACAACCAGTCAAACCCCAGACATGCACTACTAATTGAAGAACATGACATGGCTTCATCCCACATACCCTTCCATGACCTACCCATGCTACAAAAAATAGCTTTTAAAGTATCTAAATGCCACTCCTCACATTTTTTGTTACTGTATTACAGATATGATCCTTACGATCCACATTATTCCAAACATTTTACACTACTCTTACCAATTCACTGCAATCCAAATTCTTGTCCCTCTGAAAGTGGATTCATTACCGAATTACTTTGCTTTAAATTCCAGACAGTGGTATAATCTTCAGTAGAGCATTTGTTTTCAGTTTGGTGTTTCATGCAGTAAAATTGAAAACAAAGTTCAGATTGGGTTTCGCGTTTAGAATCATATTTACTGTGAAGTTAAAGTTAGCAACACTCTCTGTTTGCATGTCCCAAATTTCTTAATTACATTATATAAAATTGTACCAGGTATGGGCTTTATGTTGACCCTTATTGTATATTTAGGTAGATGCAACTTCATATCCTTGTGTAGATGTAAATGCAGCTAGTGTTTATTGTCAACCCAATATTCCTTAAGTTCTGTTTGGTGCATGCCTACTTTCATGTGTTCAGTTTATTTCAGTGGGCTTTTTATTATATCCTTTGAACTAAACAGTTTCATGCAGAGAGGAGGTTCTTTTTTGTGTTAAAGTAAGTATGTGAAATGTAATAAAAAATGATCACTTTGCTGACTGAGAGGCAATAACAGAAAGAAGGATTTGGAGAGATTGAGTGTGAAGATGGGCATTGGGTTGAAATGGTTCAGGATCATGTCCATTTGGGAGCTTCCATATTAAAAGTTTTAAAACTTTTGTTCCTAATAGCTGGGTACTTATTTTGTTTGTGATGGGAGGCTTTAGAAATCTTGTTATCATATTATATCATATCATATTTATTTTCATTCCTTGGATCATTACAGGATTACAAATCCATATGGTTCCTTCTGTGAATTTACAGTTTTAACTGGACAAAAATCTTAGGTGTGGATACAGGATTTAAATGTCGACAACAGAATTGCTTATTGCGTTTCTGAACTTAAGAATATTTGCATCTTTGCTAAGTTTTTAGGTATTCTTGCTTCACTCAGGTGTTATTAGTGGGCAGGAATAAATACTTTAATGCAGAAGAGAAGCTCTCTTTAAATTTTTCTCGTTTTTAACGATGTGAATGCAATTTTGAATGTTACATAAACAAGAGTGTACACTATTTTGCAACATAATCATACCCATTGACACGATGCATTTCTGAGCTAAGGTATGGAACAACTACTACAGCCTGGAGTTTATTGTAGTAGAATTCCTTTAATTTAGCACCTACTGAACTGGACAGGTGCCAGATTATCCAGTATTCTGCATTTTCACGCAGTACCTGTACTGACCCAAAGTCTTGCATGTGATTTTTTGTGACTGTCCTCAAAGAGTGTGCACTTGTCAGTTGTATTCATTTTGTCATGAATAAACGTACCTTTTACAATTTTCATAGGCTCAGTCACAGGTTTTCATTCAGTAAACATTGCTGTAAACCGCTTATACAACACCTTGTTCAAATTATATGAATTTGGGCCATTTCAGTGTCTGTTACATGAAAAAGTCCTTCACACTTTTACATGATGTCATAATGATTGTAAGTGACCCTTCAATTTCTTGATGCTTTAGATAGTTAGCAGTCCAGTAGTGTATGAAGTTACAACCACACTTTAGCCTTCACCACTTTTGGGCCTCCTAATTATTTCAAGTTTCTGAGGAATCATGAAATTAGGTGTTTCCTCTTGCCAGCAGTGTCTTGTCTACTCATCTTCAGTTCTTTTGAAGCCATTGTAGTAACTTGATGGGCCCATAGTCCAGATAACCAGAATAAAAGTCACAGAACCAGTACATGCACTGGAGTTATAGACAGCAGAACTTTCGATCCTGGGATTACTCTCCTCAAGTAAAGAACCATCACGTTTGCCAAATTATCATTTGCTGGATTAAAAGAATTCTGCTGTATATCAGTGAACAAAGATGATGACTAACAAAAACTTTTGGTTTTATATTGTATGTTTCTTTGTTTTAAATGGCTGCATTTATTTCAGAATTTTATTTGCCATGTAAGTTATTATCCTTATTTCAGAGTAAAGCTTTTTCATGCTGATTTAGGTAGATATGAAGAGTATTTGTTAAACGTAAACTTCATTGTTTGTAATTTTAGTGTAGATAAGATGGGAAAATATGTGGTCATTTGGTTTGTAAAACGCAACTGTATTAGAGTATTTAGTGTCAGTGAAATGATAATACAAAAGAACAGTTTTTATGTACTGTATATGCTGCTTGGTTATAACATGGTACAGCTCCTTGGTGTGTTATTGTTATGTAAATTATATACTGTCCTTTATTTCTGTGGCAGTAATCTCAGTCATAGAATATAGGCTTTTGTCTGTAACATTTAGAGTTGTACTGGCATAATTTGTAATGCTTGTGTAGAACACCTATGACGTTAATAGATTAGTTTAACCTGAACTGGCTTCCATGCTTGCTGCTGAGCAGAATGTTATAAACTGTACAAAATTTGAGCACCACCTAATAGGGAAAAATGTCTGCTTGATTATTGTGGGTAACAGTGTTTATGTTTCAGTGTAAGCAGTGTATATCATTTTAACACATAGGTTTTTTCTTAAAATATTGACATATTTAGGTAGTCATATTGCACCTAACAGCCTCTCATCAGATTTTGTACTGACATTTAAAAAATGTGTTGCTGTATAAAGACATGTTGTATGAAATGCTGCATGTTTTCATTTTGTGGCTTTTTACTGATGTAAAGTAAAATTGTTCAGTTTTTATGTTGTGTTTTTCAGTAGTCCAAGTCGATCACCTGTTGTGGATGATGAGATAGTGATGATGAACACATTGTACAAGGAAAGGTTCCCAAAGGTAAATATTTGACTTGGCCATTTTAGTACTTAGTGTCAATGCAGAAGCTTGTCTCCTACATATTAATCTTCACACTTAATGGATGAATGACTTCATTCTCTCACATCTTCAGATTGGTGGCACCTAACATGTGGACACTTATTACATGAAGACCTGGTACCTGTTGGCAAAGTGTCATGTAACCCATGCAGTTTTACATGTCCTTGTGGAATGCCATTTTGTGGCAAAGAATATTCCTGTGTTGGGGTTTATTGTTATAACTACTCTTGAGGCATGTTTAGGCATTGGTTGATAGTATATTGACAGCCAAATTTGTTCATCTAACACTGTTGTATTCTTTTGTCTGAGACATATTATCCGTGTTGTTACAGAACCTCACAGCCCAAAAATGCGTGCCATTTTTCCACTTGTTGAGGCACTGTCATTATCATTTGACTTTGCAGTTTCACTCACAGTCAGTAGTCCAAACATACGGTCTTAATAGCTTTACTGCGTGTTATTAAGGAACAGACCATTTGCCACGAGTTTTATCTAAGATTTAAATCGTCAGACACTGACATGGCTTTAACCTTTAGAGCTCGTGCGTCCTACCGTTTAGGACGGCATTTAAATACCTCCGCGCTCCCTCATGGCTCGAGCGTCCTACCCTCTAGGACAGCCACTGCCTCAGCCGTTTAAATAATTCGCTCTCAATATATTTAGTGAGATTTCACTCATTTTTAGCACCACGCTAGATGTTTTTCCAGCTTCATGCTCCGACTGATCTACTGGTTGAGAGAAAACCACATGTATCCATTTTTTTCTATGAGGCTGTTTGTACACAGGGAGTAAGTTTGTAGTGGCAACTATATATTGCTTATTTTTTTTGCTCCATTCGTTTGGCTAATGAATGACTTACTTTATCGTCTGGAGTACGTGACTACACACCAATTGGGTTATAGCGACACGGTGGCAGGCTGCAATAAAC
>Ga0123352_10014531_pt1 | contig 12537 bp, 9 predicted proteins | sample TergutLab28metaG_FD_89700 | JGI IMG/M metagenome (GOLD analysis project Ga0123352, IMG submission 89700) | Labiotermes labralis P1 segment gut microbial communities from Petit-Saut dam, French Guiana - Lab288 P1 | ecosystem: Host-associated > Arthropoda: Insects > Digestive system > Gut ... | reverse complement strand
GTGTCACGTGGTCAGCGCAACGGGTCCCCACAGCCGTTAATCTCTGTTTTCTAGACCTGGAGCCGCTACTTTTTTCATTCAAGTAGCTCCTCAATTGACCTCACGAGGCCGAGTGGACCCCGTCCCAGGCCCACTACTACTCAGAAAATCTGGTAGCGCCGGGGATCGAACCCGGGACCTCTGTATCTGTAGCCAGAAACTCTGACCACTAGACCACAGAGGCGGTCAAGAAAGTGACTGATACTAATAGTAAATACGTTGAATTTAAGGAACGTGTGTGACAATAAACAGAATGCTTAAGAGAGAAGTTGGCCTAAGGAGTGACACGAAGGGGAGATTCAGTGCGCTTGTTGTACTCACACTCTTTTGTATGGAAATGAAAAATGTAATAACGACTAATCAAAGTGTTACTGGGCCTGCAGCTCAAAATTCTCAGTGTGAAGCGAATGCAATGGACACAGCTAACGATCAGGTTTATGGAAGGTAACAGGAAAAGGTAAAGTTAACCCTATAACCTGCCGTGAAGGCACACAGATAAAGTAGACTTACAGCTCTACTCTTTCTTTAACCCTGGCGCTGGGTGGAAGTCGGTGGTTAACGCCACGCCCTGGCCGCTTTGGAAGGAGACATGGTACGCATGGTATAGGAGGCTGGGTGGGCCCCATGGTTCGGACGGGTGCGGGATATCTCTTACCGGGTTGCGATCCCCGGACCTTCCATCCCATAGCAAGACGGATTTATGAAGGAACTATAATTATATTTTTGGTTAAATTGATATGTGAGGCACGTTATGAAGAAATGTGACCTCGGTCGGAACATAACTTCGCTTAAATACACGGAGGTTCGAAAACGGAACATTGTACCATTGCCCTGTATTAATGGGCAGCGTGTGTCTCTTTTTCTGATACAGTCTGTTATACGGATAATAGCTTATCGATTTTCATAGCACTTCCAGTGGACGGTGCCATTCTGTCTTAGCACTGCCCAACTGCTTATCATCTAACCAACTACCTCCGTGGAACACAGTCATTTTTGATAAGCTAACAGTTCGTCATCCAGTCAAGAAATATCCCGCATATTATGAAACTCGAAAGTCCATCACCGCTTTCACAAGAGCCTGCCACTTGCCTTGGTCATGAGATTAATCTAGTTCACGACCTCCCAACCGATTTCTTTAAGATCAAATTTCATCCCCATTTACGCCTAGGTCTACCAAGTAGCCTCTTTTTCCTTTAGGTCTCCACACAGGAACACCGCATATATTTACCTTCTCTTTACGTGTCCCGTGCCCTGCGCTTTTCATTGTCCGTCACTTGATCACCCGAACGGTAACTGGAGTGGAGTACAAATCGTGAAGCTAATTGTTATGCAAGTTTTTGCAGCCTCCTTTACCTCCTCCTTCTTAGGCCCAAATACCTTCTCCGACACAGTTTTTGAACACCCTCAGCCTGTGTTCTTCCTTTAAAGTAAGGGACCAAGTGTGACATGTACGTGTACAGTACATAAAACAAGATTCTTATGTGCAAAAGGTCCTGCCCTAAGTTGATTATTCATTGCCTTTGCCATAAAAAGAATAGGTAATCCCATTCAGTGCCGCTTTTCTCCCAGCTGACCTCCTGTACTCCCATTAAATGTATGGCTTACTGTTTTGCAGCTGTCCTTAGTGACCCTGACCAACAGTGGCTTTTCGCCTTCCAAGTTTCATGTCTCATGTCCATTTTCCATTGCGTAGGTCCTTCCACAGTATCAAAAGTTTGAGGTCCTGTTCAACATTCTGTCATATGTTAATTTTGTAGGGTGAGGATATGTTAGCCCTTCGCCCAACCCCAAAGCTTGTGGGTTATCTCTTTTCTGCTGTTAGAGATTGCTTCTTCAGTATATTCATAACTACCCACTGTGTCAGGAAACCGTGTCATCTTTCTTTAGCTTAAGGACACACTACGCCGTGGTGACGGGGACCCACTTTTCGTGGTATCGTTGTCGATATGAGCGTGTACTATGACCTTAATGTAATTGAGGTTTATAGTGGTGACTTTATGCCTTATTGATGGCAGTATCCGACTTTTAAAATATGATTTGTTTCAGCTTTGTTTCATGAAGGATTAAGAAACCAGCTGCTTGTACGAAAAAACTGGACGCCCTTACTACACAGGTCCGTCATTGGACATTATCTTGAGCTCCTTCCGTCAGTGTCTCATTCTTTCAACTTATCTCCGCCTCGGTCTTCCAAGTTACCGCTTTCCAACAGGATTCCCCTCGCGGTATACAAAGGACTGTATGCGTCTCTGTCTCCGTCGACCTACAGACATCTGTGACCTTTTTAATTTCACTAACCTAAAAGGTGACGATGTTGATCCCAGTGGCCGCGAGTCTAAGGCGTGGTTCTGCGACCGCTCGCTTGGTGGGATTGTGAGTTCGAATCCCGCCGAGGGCATGGGTGTCTGTCTCTTGTGAATTTTGTGTGCTGTCACAGTTCTCTGTGTCGGGCTGATCGCTCGTCCAGAGGAGTCCTACCGAGTGTGATGTGTCTCAGTGTGATCATGAATCCACTATAATGAGGAGGCATAGGCCCACTGGGGCTGTTGCGCCTTGGTAAAAATAAAAGGCGATGATAACTAAGTTCTATATCATACAGTGTCCTAATCAATAGGAGTTATACTGATTGGGTAACAGGATACGATTCCGGCTTCTTCTGACCTCGAGTAGGACAGTTTAGGCGAAGGCGTTTTATTTGCCATAAAGGATGGTCGATGTGCTGTGGAATTTGAACACGCGTCCTTCGTGATCATTTTAGTTGCAGGTGTTGTTTATGGTTATTGGTCATTACGTACAGGCGGTGGCGGGGTGCGAGGAATGTTTAGGCCTATTTATTCCGAGCTGCCTGATTCTGGCAGCAGACTGTGCAGTACATTGACAGACGTAATTACCGGATGCGAAAGCAAAGGGAAAGCTATTTTCAGGGAGTCATGCAGAACGGGTCACCTGATTCGCGTGGCAGGGTGTTTCAGTATCTCTAAACCTGCAAACACTTGGTGCATTACATACGCATGTAGGCTGCTTTTGCAGAATTGTTTTTTGTTCCCTTATTTACCCATAGTAACTCTCCTTTAATCTGAAAGCATAAAGAGCAAAACATAAAAACTGCACTATTCTGCCTGTTATTAGGCGCGTTCGCTAAATTGCGAAAAGCGTCTCGTAGCTTCGTCATATCTGTCCGTCCGTCCTCCTGCATGGAACAACTTGGCTCTCAATAGACGGATTTTCATGAAATTTGATATTTGAGTGTTTTTTAGAAATCTGTCCAGAAAATTCAAGCTTCATTAAAATCTGACAAGAATGACGGGCGCTTTACCTGAAGATCAATATAAATTTTTATCATAACTCGTTCGCTTCTTCTTCGACTGAGAATTGTTTCAGTTGTAGAGAAAATCAAAACACGCATTATGCGTTCAGTGAACTTTTTTTTTCTCTAAAATTTTGCCGTTTGTGAGATTATGTTGAAAAATGTGGTCGATCCAGACAGGCCGCAGATGGCGATAAGGCGCATGCGTTTTACTTGCTGGATACCTAGGGTTACAGACGCACACTCAGAATATGAAATAATGCTTTTCCATGCAACAGTGGTTGTGCGAACGCGCCCCAGTGTTACGTTATACGTATGTTGCTAGCCTGGTCTTTTTAAAGGCTGTGTGCAATTTGGTATTACACAGTCAAGCATGTCCGTCCAACCTATAGTTCGCGGGCAACATGTTGCCTGCAGATACATTTGTCATGAGAAAACGTCTTTCAACCCTTTCCTGACAATGACCAGACAGAGTGCCGAAGCAATTTTGAAATCTTTAGTTGTTTTTATTTATGGCGCCATGCATTACATTACTGTTGACTTTGTAAAATTGTGCTACAAATAGCCATGACCTAGAATATTTTGTGAATTGAGTTTTTATACATTTTCGGAATATTATTGTCAGTATATTTTGTTGCGCGTGAAGCATCGAAAAATTCGTAGGTGAGACGATGCACGTAGATGTAAATGTTCGTTCTTCACTCTGTATTTTATTCCATGTCGTCCGCTTGCACACCAAATTTATCCGAAGTTGCTTCCACCACCTAAATGTTTGAGCAGGCCTCTTTCAGGGGAATCACGTAGATTGAACCTATTTTGGGAAAAAGAAGGAAAAGTGAAAAGGTGGTTAGGAAAACGTTTGGGTCTAGTTTGTCGGACTTTTCATGGCAATTAGTTTTCAGACGATCTAACACCGTCTGGATCGGCACAAACAAGAATTTTATCTTTGAATTATTTGAACCTAAGGCTGACGAGGTAACAAACGACTGGGGAAGGTTGCATAACGACGGATTTCGTGTTCAGTAGACTGCTGTGGACCAAACAAAGTTAAGAAAGTGAAATAAAATGTGGGTTGGGCGAGGAATATATATGACAAGTAAGAAAACGTTATATAATGTTTATAAGGCTCGACAGGAGCGAATGGCAGGTTATGGTGAACACGACAACGGACCGTATTTTCAACAAGAGGCTGGGAATTTCTTGGCCAACAGATTGACTGTTAAGTAGTCAAGCTGGACTTTACTTCTTGAAGTTAGTTCCTTAGACATAATCATATGATTCTGGAGGCCTAGGCCGCAATTATTCGTGGGTGTCTGACTCGCAGCAGTAGTAAGGCGTTTCGTTTTGGACACAACATGGCTACCGTCCGCAGATGGGGAATGGCGGTTTGGTGTGTGACATCTGCACCTCATGATTGGTAAGGCTCCATATGAGCCGACACCCCGCACGGGAATTGTTATCGCATGTCCGCCGTGTTACGCAATTCAAAATCAGCCGTGGATCAGAAGTAAAGGAAAGAATAAAAGTTGAGAAATGCTTAATATTGCAGTTCGATTGCTGGCTAACGTTAAAAACAGCTGTGTTTCATATAGGCTACGCTCCGCTCACCATACGTGACCCATGCTTAGCTGTCAGTTGCGCCAAATGTCTGAATTCGAATTTGAAATTACGAAAATGGATAACATATGGAGGCCTAAATTATCCTTAAGGATTTTCCAGTGCCTGAGTGTACTTAATATTCATATAGAGGGACACAGGTGTTACTGAGGGAGTGTCGAGTCCAGTGACTTAACTACAATGCCGGTACTTCACATAGACTCATGATACAATATAAAGCAACGAAATACACATTTTAAAATTAATATTTTAATTTTTACTTTTACATGTTTCGAACCCGAGGGTTCATCTTCAGGAAGACGGCTGTGTATGTAGTTATGGTATGGTACGTTGTAAGTGCATCGGTATAAGCAGTCTAGTAGGTAGAAGAGTGTGTTCGAACACACGTACCATACCATAACTGCATATACAACTGTCTTCCTGAAGATGAACCCTCGGGTTCGAAACACGTAGAAGACATCAAAATTAAACATTAAAATATGAATTTAGAAAATGTTCATTTGGTTGGTTGGTATTGTATAATTTGTGTTCATTCTGTGCTGATTTCACATAATATTTTGTAGCTGCGGTTTCGAATATTTTTTGGCCTCGATTCATGCAACCGTATTTAACAGCGAGAGAAATGTAGAAGAGGTACTGTCTTATGCTTGAGAATATTGATTTGCTAGTTCTAAGATAATGTCATCAGCTGTAGTCTACGATTGTGAGCCAATTAAACTGCAGTGAAGATTGCGATATAGCAGTTGGTTGGGGGGCACTACGCTACAATCCGGAAGGTCGCGGGTTTGATTCCTGTTGGGGTCATTGGGATTTTTCATTGACTTAATCCTTCCGGTCGCACTATGGCCCTGGGATCGACTCTAACAGAAGTAAATTCCAGGGTTGTAAGGTGGGGGGTAAAGGCTGCCGGTCCGTAGGGCTGACAACTTTACCACCTTCATGTGCCGATTGTCTTGAAATACTGGGAGCCTCAACCTCCTGGAGCCCTAAGGGCATGCCCAGGCCTGTGCGGGGATTGCTTTAGGCCTACTTTTGTTTAGTCATTACTACCATTTTTTTTTTAACGGAGGGCGTTAATGTTCTTCAGCACCGTTACGTATAAAACTGGCTTTGAGTGTCACCCACCATTCTGTCTAATGGATAACGGAGGTTCTTTCTGCTGGTAAGGCGGGCGAAGCTTGAAGCTGTCCCGGCACACATCTAATCCCCACGCTTTCACGGCCCGGTACTTGAGTCTAGAGGAGAATGTACTTTTGTAATGTGTATAAATACAATAGGAAACTCGTGAGGGGTTTTGGAAGCGTGCGACTGCTCTACGAAGTGTTATGGTTCGCGTCTTGTTTCCCCCTCGGGCGTTCCAGCCGACCCTCCATGCCACGACTGTAAGAAGCTGATTAAACCAGTTTTACAGTTAATTGATCTCTAATAATGTTTAGACATCCGGTCTAATTGTGGAGTGGAGAAGAAAAAGGAGTGTTTCAGTTTTCGGCGGTGCAGCACAAACTCTTATCGTGTTAGTGCTGGTTCCCTTTACATGCTGGACTGCGAGCACCTTTCTCTGCCTTCGTACCGCTTGGTTGGTTCGCTAGAGGTTGGCTGGGGTTTTGAAACGGTAACATTGCAAATATAAATCTTGTACGCGGAAATGGTACGCAACTGTGCATAAGTTAGTGAGGGCCGCATTTTGTGGGAACCTACATCAGCATATTCATAATATACAGTATGTAGCCTGTAATAATAGTCCTGTATTGAGCTATTGTATGGAAATGACAGCGGTTTCAGTTTCCAATAGGAAGCTTTTGTTTTTTCAAGTGGTTTGATTTAAATCGCCTAGCAATCCATCATTATGACTTTCTTCACTTAGACCTATGTAAACATCACAGGGTGTACGTAAGTGTTGTCTCATGTGAACGGACTGCAGTCGCAGGCGGAATGAAGCATACTCTGAGCCGAGTTAACCGCGCTGTATCAGTTCCTGCCTAATGCGTGGAACAGAAGTTAGCCGTATGAGGGATACCTGGTTCGGATTCCGTCGGAAGTGCGGCTATTTTCACATATCTTACAGAAAAACACGAAAATGGTACCGTAAGGATAGATTTTTAACCCCCCCCCCCAAATTGTTATTTTTAGTCGCTATACCCAAGTCATGATTCACTGTGTAAGTTCAGAATTTGGTACAGCGTCCCGAAATACACGAATAAACATGAGCTATAGCAATCGAATCTAGACTGTTTTTTAAAGTCATGAGGTTTTGTAAGAGAATTCCGAAATTTGACTACCGTTTTTGTTGCTCTTCGTTTCCTGTTGGTTTAGTGACAAGGACTTGTTACCACTTCGAATGGTTTTCAGTTTTATTCTCCAGGTGAGTTTTAACATGCAATTTGAAGTTTATGTCATGTCAGATATGTGGCTGTATTTTATTGTAACTTTGAGGGGAGCTTGCAGCATGTTCCTGCAGATGGTTGTTTGTGATGGGTCTCACATCTCATGCCCCTGGTTGGGATGCCAGTCATCTTTCAGAAATATGTGTTTTATTGCTGTCTTGTGTGTTTTTAAAAATGTACCACTTAAACATACATTCCAGGACCTCTCGTTTATATTTTGCATTTCAAGTAACAGGGCGTGAACGTCATAGTATGTTCTAAGCATCTTTATTTACCGTGTAGATACCATATCTCTTTACCGACAAGCTATATCCTGCACAGTAGATGGTCTGTTGCAGCCCTTAACCTTGAGCATGCGCAGAAGATCCACTCGCAGTTCGATGTTCGAGAGGACAGTAGTGGTAGTGTCCAACTTCGATGGCCGTTGTAAGAATAAGCGGCAATCTTCCTCTACCGCGTCTACACTGCAGCACGCATATCACTAGTTCAGCTTAAACTGAGATATGCCACAACTAAATGTCTTGGCTGTTATCACTTTCTTATCCTGCATAGGTAAAGATGTTAAATATTTAATTTCTGTGTGCCATTGGAAATTGAGGAATCGGTATAAACCGTAAGGATTTTCTTTCCACATTTCTGACGTTTCGTTATTATCAGCATAAAGCGAGATACAAAAAATGAAGTCTGTACCTGCAGTAAATTAGAAACCGTGCTTGTAATCGCTTATTTTTTTTTTTTAATAAGTGAAGGTACTTTGTTGGTATCCTGTGCTGCGAAACTGTACAAAATTCCCATCGGGTTTCGTTATGTGCTTCCTTTAGAGTCTCAAAATGTAATGAGGCTTAGTGTTGTATATATTAAACGGTTGTTTCAGTCCAGAGGGTTCGATTTCGACACCTCATCATTATGAACCGCATGATTTTTGAAACACCGTACATTTCTGAAGCAGACTGCTTTGTAAGTATTGGTACTCGGTCACAGATGTGTAAATGCCATGTAGCTTTGAAACCGGAACATCCGTGAGACTGTAAATGCGAGATCATTGTTGAATTATGCGCTACAGGTAGGTACTAGCGAAGACGATGCAAGTTTAGTGTTGAAGTATAAGTGCTAGAGGAAGTATTTAGGTCGGCCACAGTATCATTTGTATGATGAAATCATGTAGATGTCCCGCGTTTCAAACAAGAAGTCTCGGTACTTAAATTTGTACTGGAAATGGGCTGCTTTATGACAACGGAGTTGACATAATGCACACTAATGCGCTCCGTCCGTTGTCAGAAAGTTCCTGATTCATGATAATTGATGAAGTCATCACAACTCTGGCTATTAAATTATTTTCTTTCAAATTCATCATTTGGTTTCGCGAGAAAAGGGGAACACATCCTTTGAAACAAGAAGATATTGCACTTACAATATTTTCGTGAATATTTTTTTATCTGACAAAACTTCTCCTTTATAATGCGTGTCTTGAGCGTTTCATGGTGACTTCCTCGTATAAGACCAACGTAAATTTGATTCGTGTAGGGTTGTGAAAAATAATTCGGAAACACGCGATTGAAGTGTCTTTTTAATTATAGTTTATTGAATAAAATGATAACTAGCCTTTCAACATTTTATAAGATGACTTTGTGTTTGGAGTGACATGTAACGATATATTGTCTATCGATAATAATCGGTATTGAACAATAATATGTTAAGGAATCATAAATCGCGTTTGACTAAAGTTGTTCAGTAATTCGGTTATTACAATGTTCTTCGCAAATGTTTGTTAGCCAGACTATCGATACCATTCAAAGCCGGTAACCATGGAAAAGAAGCAAGCGTCAATCCAACTTATCGCATTACTCTCATCTGTTGGTGGTAACCCGGTAACCACAGCAATGAAATTTTAAGTTACTTCACTCAGTTACTTACGTCACCCAGGTACTGTAATGGCCGTAGGAATTTTAAGGGGCGATGATATTTGGCACAGTTTTGACACAATCAGTTGAACCATATTCTGCGTATAGTTGAAGATCATGATCACATTCGAAGTGAGAGTAGTGAGCGATATTTTCGAGAACCCCAAATGTTTCTACGGCGTGAACTGTTATACGTTGAAGAGCAAACAGACTGTTTCGGCACCACACGTTTATGATAGAGCGAGGCTGAAACCTCGAACCTAATCCAAGACTGCGTACCTTACCAGCTAAGATTCTTGTAGACTGTTTGCATCTTTGAATTGGAGGACCAACACAAGACACCACGGAGGTACATAAATCGGAAGATTTGCAGGTTCGAACGCAGGACCTTTCATTCTGCATACTTCGTTTTATGGGCGTTCATGCGGCATGGAGTGCCATTAAACAAATGAAAGACTGTCGTGATAGAACAGAGGCCCTCAAGGGTCCTTAATCTCGGGCCGGATGTACCCTGAGTTGCCGTCGTATTGTCGGCATCTAATTAAGGAGCGTTGCTGTGTGCTCTGGTAAATTAACCCCCTTACCTTGGGGGGTTTCCTCATTCACGTCACCCCAGACGACTTAATTAGACCTACACGACGGTAACAAGGAAAAGTATATTTTCGTTTGATCTCTGGCAATCGACACACCGCAGTCCGCCATTGAACTCTGTCAGTGACCCGCGGGCCCTCACCGTCTATTAGCTACGACAAGCAGCTCATTTCCTTCTGATTCAGCTTCTAGTATGAACAAGAAATGTAATTCGCAAAAGAAACGCTGTTATTTTGGAGAAGTTTAGTGAGTTTGTGGATCAGATCACGTGTCGAGCCACGTTTAGCAGCTCCGGTTGGCTCAATCGATTCAAACTGCGCACAAGAATGCCACTTGCCAACAAAATGCGTGAGAAGGGAGTTTACTCGATTTACACTAGAGGATCATGATTCCTTTGGTTAGAAACGTACACCCAATAATCCGCATTGTAGCAGCAGCAGCAGCGGCGGCGGTAGCAGCAGCAGCAGCAGTAGTAGTAGTAGTAGTAGTAGTCAGAATTAAGCGTTAGTTGTACAAGGAGCTGAGTGATCGCTTTCACTTTACGGCCGCTGTAACTCCTTATGGCTGTTACCCATGGTCTGGCTGGGCGCCACAGCCTGTCTGCATGTGGCTGTAGTGAGGACGGTGGTTTTGTAGCAACGACTACAATTGGATTCGTCCCGAGCTTGTCTCTTCTTCGTCCCGGCCAGTAAAAAACGGGACTTCAGGTGTACTACTGCTACTTCAGATGCTGCTGCTAGGAGGTGTCTCAGTGACGACTGGATTCGTTTTCCACAGTTTGCCGCCACCTGTACATCTGCTTTCTGTAACAGTTCTTCGCAATTTTGAGCCGAGGCCAAGAGAAGTCCCCTCCATCGCGCGTTGAGTCATTAATTGCCTCCCCCTTGCCTTTGATGACAGCCCCTGCGTCTCGTCATGCAGCACAACAAAGTAACTGTGTCCACATGTCTGCGCCTGGTAACGTATCTCCAGAAGGAGTGGGAAGGTGTGTTGTTGTCACCTTAAATCCAATTGCGAAACTTGTAAAGATCAGACGAACACTGTGCAATAATATTTATTTTCAGATTTCTCTAGACCAACGTAGTGCTGTGAAAATACACGTGATACAAACACCGACTTTTGAGCAGAACTTGTAAAGTTTCTCTCTCTCTCCCCCCCCCTCTCTTTACACAGTTTTTAGCGCGATTACTGTCTTATTATTAGTATTATATTCAGTTTTAAAATTAACCCTTTGACGCCTAATGTCAACTATAGTGGTCGTACCGCACCGCTAACCTCTAAAGTTGCATTTTATATATTTATTCAACAAATATAGGTACTAAATATTTTAAACGTGGTATATACTCTCCTTTTTTTCTCTCCAAAATGCAGTTTGTTTCATAATTCTAACGTATTTAGTTCCTGTATTATTCACATTTTATATACAGGGTGTGCCAAAATTTATAAAATAATTCCGGCGCCAAAAGGTTAAAAAGTAAAACCAAATTTTTATGCAGTCTTTTATACACAACTGGTTTTAGTATACCACCATCTCAAATAATTTTTAACTTTTTAATGCTAAGACTGTTACATAGATCTTAATATATACAAACTCATGTATTTGACATTCCCGTAATATAATCTGTAAGCATTTGGGATCCCGCAATGCATTGAAAGTGTAGATAGCTCTTGGATCTGTTTATCAGAGGGCCTGAAGATGACCAAATAAAGGTCGAAACATGTCGCCCTGACATTATACTATTTTTATTGAATATAAAATAAAATTGTTGTGATATTGACTGACACGTTTGTATTTATTTGTTGTAACACTTCGGGATGGAAAACATTAAATTAGTAACTATTGATTTACAGACAACGTTTCATATTCTTCTATTTTGTTTTATTATCTTGCTGTACGAAATTCCAGTGCCATCGGTTCGTTAGTTATAACCATCATACTGAAAGGTTAATAAAATGTTTTCATGACGACCATTTGTGTTGTACAGTACGTAAAATAAACATTGCCCTGTAAAAAATTGTTATTTTTTTCCAATACATTTGGGTCACTTCGGAACCCAGTAGTAAGTAACGTCACTGTCGTCCCAGAAGTTGGCGAATGCCCCTTATTATTATTATTATTATTATTATTATCATCATCATCATCATCACCTCCTTTATGCAGGGTATTTATACTTATATTCCTGAGACAAACTATGTCCTTAGGGAATACAGTGTTGCACCTATTCTGTTGTTAATATTCATGGTACTTAATATCATTAGTTTCAGTGTTGAATCTATTGTACTTTTACATTAGTACTTCCCGAAGTATGGGTGCAGTGCCCAATATGGCTGTTTTTTTTATGTTCCTTGACTTCATGATTTCCTGGTATGTTGCTCACTTATTTTCTGAATGACTTTGAAATAGTCCCAGTCGCCCCTATTATTACTGGTATCACCTTTGTTTTTACATTCCACATGCACTGTATTTCTGTTGTAAGGTCTTTATATTTTAGAATCTTCTCGTCTTTTTAATCACATTTCCGTCTCCTGAGATTGCAGCGTCTATTAACACACATGTTCCCATTTCATTATCACGGCTTGTAATGTCTGGTTTGTTGTTGGGGATAGTTCCGTCAGTTTGTACTTGTTGAATCCACAATATGGTTACCTTGCCTCCTTGACTTGTTTCTACTGATTTTGGCACATGTTCATACCAGTGTTT
>Ga0123352_10014529_pt1 | contig 12538 bp, 7 predicted proteins | sample TergutLab28metaG_FD_89700 | JGI IMG/M metagenome (GOLD analysis project Ga0123352, IMG submission 89700) | Labiotermes labralis P1 segment gut microbial communities from Petit-Saut dam, French Guiana - Lab288 P1 | ecosystem: Host-associated > Arthropoda: Insects > Digestive system > Gut ... | reverse complement strand
TGCCTGCATCCCTTCCTGTCTGCTTGTGTCCCTTCCTGTCTGCTTGTGTCCCTTCCTGTCTGCCTGCATCCCTTCCTGTCTGCTTGTGTCCCTTCCTGTCTGCCTGCATCCCTTCCTGTCTGCTTGTGTCCCTTCCCAAGTCTCTGTGTAAACTACCTCAGTGGTTGAGGGGAGAGCAACCTTGTCACTCAGGCAAAGGAAGTTGGGACCCAGCAGACAGCATTCCACTTGGCATCAGTGGCAAGTGCACTGATCAGTACATTCGTCACATGTTCATTATTGCAATTACAGACAAACGCGTGTAATCATGCCTTCAGCATCCAAAACAGTTTATTGCAACAAGTGGTAATGTATTTGCATGAATATGAACAAGTGTTCTTTATACCACTCTTATTTTTTGTTTTGTTCTTCTTCTGTTTGGCCAAAAAGCACAATAGAATAAAATTCACCATTTTTGTTTTCCCCTTGCACATTCCAGTGAATTTTTTTTGTACCTGTATGCCTGTATGTAATTGCTAGTTGTGTTCATTTTTAAACAATAAGTCTTCAAACATGTAACCCTACTTTCATACCTTATTTCACAATCTGCATTTCCTTGCCTTTATGCTGAATATTATCTTGATGAACAGTACTGTATCATACAATAATATGCAATTATTGTACAAGAACAAGAACAGAAGGCATTTTCATGATTTACGTTCAATTTTGATTCAATCCACATTTTAAAAATGGAGTAAGTTGCAGTGATTGTGCAGTTAATTGATGCAGAAACTGCTGGCATAGCATAACTTAATGTAGCATTCACACTAATACCCAAACATCAACAATTTTTTGCCAAATTATTTGTACCAATACTGAAAATGGTTGCAGATGCCATTTACCAAATTTCAGAGATTTTTCAATCAGTTTTTTTCAGGGCTTGAAGCAATTCCCAGCATCAGTTATGTAGCAATAATGTTTTACAGCCAAAAACAAAAAACCGATGCTCTGCACATGTGGCATCAGCTGTGGTAACAAATACCTCATATGTGCACACACTTAACCACCAAGTACTTGTCCATGCTATGTACACTATGAAACTTGCAGCCAGTAATAGGGTTTGGTTTGGTTTGGTTTATTTGTTCATCCATTGAGTCACACACATAACATTGGACACAACAATTACAGATTAAAATTTATATATTACAACTTATAATATATGGACATACACCCAATATAATATAATAAATAGCAATAAAAAATTTAAAGACCAACTGGAAGTGGAATTTGTCTATACATCTAGAAATATGTGTATTTATATAACCACACCTAAGAGTTCAGAATCCAAATTAAAAGTAATAATATAGAATGGTATTGAGTTGTATTACATGTAAGATTATTTCGATGTTTACTTTTAAAACAATTACACTGAGCCAAGATATCTATTGGAATTCCAAGCAAAATATTCCTCCAATGGGTAAAATGAATTTATAAGAAGGAAACTTTTGAGAACGGATTTGAATTGGTTTATGTCATGAGATGTATTTTTTATGCTAGTAGGAAGGTGATTAAAGTCTCTGATTCCAAAATAAAAGGGTCCTTTTTGGGAAGTTGTTTGGTTTGCAGTTGGAGTATGTAGGTCAGAACTAAATCTGGTGTTGATATTACGAATTTCTGAATTAGATTCATATAAATCTCTACTTTTGGCAACAAATAATAGAAGGAAAAAAATATATTGTGATTTTAATGGTAAAATTTTTAGATTCTTGAATAACTGATGACAAGAATCTCTATTCATAATTATTCTAATTACCCTTTCTGAATTTTAAAAACATTTGAGCTGTATGCAGAATTACCCCAGAAAATTATGCCATATGATAGGATGGAATGAAAATATGAAAAGTAAATTGTCCTTAGTGCATCTTGGGACATAAAATGTTTGACATACCTAATTGCATAGCATACTTTGTCTAGTTTAAACATCATTTGATCAATATGGTGTTTCCATGACAAGGAATTATCTACATCTAATCCAAGAAATTTAGTATTTTTAGACTCTTTAATCAGTTTATTGTCACAACTTATTTTTATATTAATTTCATAACTATTTTTAAGTCTAAATTGTAAAAAGTATGGTTTATCAAAATTTAATGATAATGAGTTACTTCTGAACCAGTCATTTATATTATGAGTTATATTGTTAATATCTTCTTTAAATTTACTCCATTATAGTTTATTATAAACACAACAGGGATGACGAACCTTATGAATTAAAAAATATTTAAACATTTTTACAGGCAATAAAATAAAAAAGTTGTACCACTTCCACTGTCCAAGGCATAAAATTCTGAAAACCGATGAACTCCAAACCGTGTAAGAACGCAGTTTAACCTTAGACCATGAAGATGAATTTTGCTAACAACAATTTCGTTTATATTTAAGCCTACACAATTCTGATTTCTTCACAACATGAAGTTATTGGTAAATATTATTTACAAAAAGTGCACAAAATTAATACATAAAGGGCATGCTGCATCCATTTCTCTATTTATCTGTATCTACTGTCTCTGAAATGTTCTGGCTCCACACTTTGAGCTGTAACATGCATTACTTTTGGTTTGTAATTGTCAAATATGAATATTATTGTACATGCAGCTCACAACAACCTTCATTCATTTTCCCAGAAAACATCTAATCATATATGAAAACTTATATATAACTAAAAGACATTCTACAGCTCTTAACTGAAACATCTTTCAAAATCATATTTAACAAAATTCAAAGAAAAGTAATTTCTAAATGCAGGTACTGCAAGGAGCCTTTTAACATTATATTTGTGTGTCCAACTCATTGTAACTGTTAGCATTAATTACTTTTCGTTCTACTGTAGAAGCTGATAAACAGCTATATACAGGGTCCGGCAGAAATACCCGACGATTTTGCAACACAGCTGTGAGTGGAATCGTTGGCATGGGGAATTTGTCCTTGAGCACCCTTCTAGCGAGACTCAAAGCATTTCAGTTGCCATGGAGCGCTGGTCTGTAGAGCATCGGATTTTCGCTGTGGAGACGTATTTCTAAAACAATGATTCTGGCTTTGTGACACAGCGGATATTTCGTTGGCACTTCAATATTCATCGGAACGACAGTGTCACTAGGCGCAATACTGTACTGTTGTGGGTGAGAAACAGCGTCTGCCGCAAAAAGAAAACGTCCAGGAAGAGAGCCTTCAATTAGAACTCCTGAGAACATCGAACAATTGCGTCAGGCTTTTGTCAGAAGTCCTCCGCTTGCGGGAATGTGCTGACAACAAGGGACGCCACCTCACAGACATTATATACAGGAAGTGAGTATTGTAATTATAATGCCTTCAGATAAAGATAATTTTAGTAATAAATTCACGTTAAAAGACAGTACACTTTTCATTTTATTGTAACTTAAAAATCGTCAGGTTTTTCTGCTGGACCCTGTATGTAAATATGTTTACTGAAAAGCAAGGGCAGTTAATATGATTCAGTTCTTGTATTCTAGTCATTAAAAACTGAAATGTTATGTCACACAAATCATAAAACAGAATACAACAAACAAAAGTACTATTAAAGTTAAGGAGTTCAGTCTATTTCTGAGATGTCAAACATAAGATTCAAATTACTTAACTTGAACTTCCTCACTACAAATTTTGTTTAATGATTTAATGAAAGAAAATTCAATATGGCACATACAGTCACCAGTTTTTAAAGTGCAGCTACCTGTTAAGAGTCAGATCAGCAGCACAAATAACAACTGATGGAACAAATATATGGAAGATGTCAAAACAAAGTATACCTAACAGCACATACAGACAAAATTAACAGCATAACTTGACACTGAATTCAGAATGTTATCTGACTGTAAAAGAAAAAAGGTTTAACTTTGTGGGATACTGTAGAATTGTTTATAGAGAAACACCCACAGTAAAACACATGTATTGATATTTATTAAAGTCTTAGAAGTTGTAAAGAAGTGTCTTAGAAGTTGCGGTTGGTATGTCGTGATTAAAGTGCATCTGTCTGATCCTGCTTTGAGCATTCTGTTCTGGCTAGTGGTCGGTCTATGAATGCACAGCAAGTTGCACGGTGTAGGGCTCGTGTGGTGCTAGCAGCAGGCCCTGGCTGAGCTGTGGTGTGCCCGGTCCAGGATGCAGCATGTCCAGACAGTCGAATTACGTTACTTCCTTCTTGATGTGTCATCAGACAATGTTACTCCTTCTTGTAGTGAATAATGAATGCTGGCTGTCACTTTGAGGGCCTCCTTTTACTCTGAGCTCCAGCTAGTCTGCCTGTTCTGCCATTGGTTAGTTGGCAGAGTTGGTAGGCATGGTTAGTAGAATGATTATCCATGGTTAAGGTGTTGTGATGGAAAGCGGTGTTTGGTTTGGAGTGCGGAGCAGAGAGTGGAGTTAGAGAGAGAGAGAGAGAGTTTTGAGGAGAAACGGCTACTGAGTATGTGGTGTGACAGAGGAAGGAGATGTGCTGCCATGTGGGTGTTCCCACAACTTTATATCTTATGCTAGTCATTTTGTTTACTCTTATTATGTAACAATGGAAGATATATGTAGTTCCTAAAAAGTTTCCTTCTTCATTTATATTCACTTTACCTTACATTTAAAACACAAGCACTAAAATCTTCTCAGACAATAAACTACATCAAAGCTGAATGCCAGATGACTCAGGACTACAACATATTGTGTGTGTGAATGTACAATAGTGTACATAAGACAGAAAGGTTGATCCATTCAGATAGGATGTAACGGATAAGCCAGATGAATCATAGTACCATAACAGTGTCGAACTGAGCATTCAAATAAAGCACTATAATACCAAGACACAATGTCAAAACATTGGATTACATGGGCCAAGTTGTTACAGAGATGACATAAATATGACTGCAACCAAACAGCATCAAGAGGGGAAAAGGCTTAAAACTACGGCATGGAATGTGACCATCAGGTTTTAACAGCGTTCTACAGTGAACAACAAAGAGGACAAGCCTATCGACACAGTATCATTTTCCAGATTCTGCTATTCAACAGACAATGATCATTCTCCTTGTTAAAAAAACTGGATATCAACAATAAATGAGAAAGAAGGACAACTCTATTTAACTCTGCCTGTCTGTCACCCAATGTGACAGTAAGACAGAGGCATCAAACTGACTGACTGTGAGACATATAACGGTATATCCAAAAGCTCCTGGCTCACTGCTAAAACATAAAATGGCAAGTAGTACAGCCTTCTGCCGCTAGGTGCCATAATCTTGTGAATAATTTTAGTGAGCTTTGCAGCCACAAACTTGTGTGCTGCTTCTCAATGGGTGTTCACTCCTGTGCAAGGTTAAATATGATCTGATATTTTCTAACGAAGGAAAAAACAAACTTGGGTAACGTGTTGCTTCAAACTTGCGAGAATGGCGTCAGCAATGCACAAAATACTCAAAACAGCTGTTGGTGACAATACCGTGGAAATAATGCAGGCATTTGAGCAAATTTCTTGATTCATGCATTGGAAGAATTTGGTTGATGACTGTGAGAACTCAGGTCCCCATTCAAAGGCCACAAAGATGAAGATGTTGAGAAACTTCACATAATCTTAAAAAAGACCAACATAATACCATTTCAGAGATCATCAGCCAGTTAGGTCTTTCACTTTGAAAATATCAGTGAATTCTGAGGGAGGAATTGAACATGTGGTGGATCTTTGTAAAATTTGTACCTTGGCTGCTCACTGATAAGCAGAACCAGCAGCAAGAATTTTGGCTGCTAAAAACATAGTGGAGGTCCCCCAGTGTCCTTACTCACTGGATTTGGTCCCCTGATTTCTTCTTGTTTCCAAGAATCAAATTGCAGCCATGAAAGCATTGTTTTGAGGAAGTCCATAAAATTCAGGAACCGTCACTGACCATTCTACGTGTAACTTCAAAAGGCCAGTTCCACAGTGCCTACAGAAATGGCAGAAATGCTGGACCAATTACACAGACTCAAAATAGGACTACTTTATGTGGGACAACAACAACAACCAACACAAAGGTAAGCATATATTTTGATACAGACTCAGTCCTGAAACTTTTGGATATACCCTAGTAGTTATGTCACTTACATTCATTTCTCACACTGACCCTGACAACAGAGACAGTCGGGGTCTCTAAAACATGGGTTTCAGAATTACACTTGGTTGTGACTGGTCACCCAAAAAGAACCGATTGCATTTATTCACTACAAATGCCTTAAATCTTGCAGTAGCACCCAGTGACATCACAACTCCTTCCAGGGAAGCAGAAAATCCTCAATACCTACCTACCTCTGTGCCTACTTCATATTACCAAAACCCTAGATAACAGCAGCACAGAAAAATATTCTCCTTGCACACTGTACTGAAGGGAACTGTGCTATTCTGTAATCGCAACATCTAGCAGTTACTGTACAAGGCAAAATGCGCAGCAAAACATGCTCTCTGATAACAGAAAGAGGCTTTAGAGATACCAGCTTGCTTTTCGGATTTTAATTTCTGTGTGCACCAGTGTGATGGCTACCTAAACAACAGACTTCAGTCAACTTGTGTGGGACTTACACAGCAGTATGTCAGTTTAAGAAAAAAATAAGAGATTTTCATGGTCTAAGGTTCATGCTTACCTTGTAAGTAAATGGTGAGTATTCTTAACTCGCATCCTTAACACACAGAAGGCACACAAACACACAGACATAAATACAAGAACAGATACAGTTGTACAACACAGTGATATAACAATCATATAATAAGGTGTAACACTCATTGTAGGTGTACATTTTTTGGATCTCTTTTGACATGTAGAAAAAAAAGGTAATGTGATCCCATTACAGGCCCAGTGTGACCCAGAGGGTGGGTAGAGGTATAGCTCTACTCTTCCATGACCACGGCACTAGAAGGGGATGAGTGGTCAGCAGCACGCCCTGGCCGCACTTTAACCCCGAGAAAGACCCAGTACCCATTTTACAGGAGGTTGGGTGGGCCCCAGGGCCGGTCTGGATGGGCAGAAAATCTCGTTCCCACCGGGATTCGATCACGGACCGTCCAGCCCGTAGTCAGTCACTGTACCGACTGAGTGACCTGGTCCACCTCTTTTGACATGTATCACTTAAAAATGATGGGATTAATGTTATTTTTCAGTGATCAATACCAATTTTATATGCATGTCTGACACACAGGAGCAGTTTCCTTCAGGTGGGGTAACTGTAGGTAGATTTATCCATGTACCATAAATAGTAAGGTATGACTAAAAGGCTTCCAATGTATTATTTGATACAGCGAAGCCGTGAGATATCCTTCTGCAGTTCCATCTCCAAAAACTGAAGTTCCAATTTAAAACCATTAACTTACATAAGTTTATAGTTAAATGACCTTTCAAACAAGTGAACAAACTGAATGAAATGAAACAAAATAATACACGTACCATCATTCACAACACAAATCTTTATAGTTAATTGTCAATTAGTACAACATGTTTTGACCTTATCATCATCATCATCATCACCATCATTTATTTCATATACCAGCAATCCTCAGAGAGTACAATCACAGCACAATCAGATAAGGAATTAGTAAAATGCACACAATTTCCTTTGCAAGAATAGCGAAGAGCTATTGTCAATATACATCAACATCATACACTAGAATAATAAGAATATAATAATAAAAACATAAAAACAATTGAACAATTAAAATAATGATTAAGCAAGCAGAAGCATAAGAGTTATATGACATACAGACTTCATAATGTGTTTTCTTTTTTTATTGTAGTTAAAATATGCATCCAGTGTATAAAAGGCATTACAGTAAAGAAAGTTCTTAATTAATCATTTGAGTTCTTTAATATCCTAAAGATTATTCTTTATAAAGGATGGTAACTATTAAAATTACAAATTTTTCCTTTGACATCACAATATATGTTATCTTCATTAATGTTTGTGGTTCAAAAACAAAAGTCTTTTCCTGACAAACAATGAAAATCACAATTTAGACACTAGACAAAGAAATAATTTATACCTTCCTCAAGCACACTTAACCATTTACCAAAAAGGAGCTTATTATTCAGGGATAAAAGTTTTTAATAATTTACCTTTAGAGATTAAGAATGTTGCTGGTAACCAAAAAAAAAAAAAATTTAAAATTGCTCTGAAAAAATTTCTACACACTCATTTTACACAATTGAAGAGTACCTTAGTCAATCATGAATTAAGAACTGTATCACAAGATTATATTATGACGGTATTTTGATTTAAGATTTCTCTCTATGTGCATTATACAAGTACTCTTAAATTTTTTTAAGTTCTGTCTAGTTACATTATGTAAGTATTTCATTGATTGTATATTCTGAACTGATCACATTTCTTTGTATAAACCTGATTTATTATTTATGTATCATATTCACAAATTACTATCACATGTATCTTACTGTCAAGACTCATTTTGTGCTATGCCTGTTGTTATCTAATATATATCCACTCTGATGGATCTCTGGAATACTAAATAAATAAATAAAGTCTTTTAAACCCATGTAATAAGTGCTTCATGATAAATTGCTAAGTTTGATGTTGAATAATGGAAATCAGAACCAAATCTAGTATTTCTACCATGCATGTCTCAGTTTCATATATACTGATCCTTATTTTTACAAACAAAACATAATAGTGAAAAAATATATTGAGATTGAAGAGTTAAAATTTTGAATTTACTAAATAATGTCCTGCACAACTCCTTTTTCCTAGTATTTGTGATCATACTAGCCCTTTTTTATTTTTAATCTAAAGACGTTTATGCTGTGGGGTGAAGCACCCCAAAAAATTATGCCATAAGACATAATTTAGTGGAAATAAGAAAAATAAACCATGACTAATTCTTGTTGTGACACGATTGGTTTTAGGGTTCTTAAGGCGTAACATGCAGCATCGAGTTTCATTAGAAGTGAATCTATGTGAGCTATCCATTATAAGGTACTATCCATTATTATTCCAAGAAATCTGGTGTCTAGCTTTGTATCTATGGATTTATTATTATATTCTAATTTCATACCTAAACTAAGTTAATTTTTTGTTCTAAAATGTAAAAAGTTAGTTGCATCATAATTCAACAATAATAAATTTGCAGAGTACCATTTATTTGATTGTGAAAATATCTTTCTGCTGTTACTCAGAAAATTTGCACTATTAGTATTACAACAATAGTATCGTCTGCAACAAGAACAGGGAAGGAATACCTTACTAGTATTAACGGAAGATCACTGATATGGATAAGAAACAACAAGGCCCTAGAACTGAACCCTGGGGAATCCCATAAGAAACTCTTTTCAATTCTGTAGATGTTATGCTGAGTCAGTTTTTTACATTTATTTGTACTTTCTGATACCTGCCCTCCAAGTATTTTGTTAACTAGATTTAAGAATTCACCTCTTATGCCACAGAATTTAAGTATGGATAATGAAATTCCATGATCTACACAATCAAAGGCCTTTTTTGGGTTGCAAAATATATCCCCTACAATTATTCTTTTATTTAAGGCACCATAGATTTCCTTTAATTGAATAAATGTGACCTTTTCTGTCCAGGAATTTAACCTAAAACTGTATTGGTGTTTTGATAGAACATTACTCTCTATGGAATGTTGGTAAAGTCTAGTATATATTCCTTTTTCAAGAATTCTATCAAATGAGGGTAAGAGTGTTATTGGTCTATAATTAGACATAAATTTTTGTTCCCTTTCTGAAAAATGGGGTTTAAAATGGAGAATTTTAGTCATGATGGGAATATTCCTGAGGCTAAGGACCGATTAAATGTACATGCCAAGGGTGAGTTTATTGTTTTTGCACATGCCTTTAATATCTTGGTAGGAATCTCATCATATCCAAAAGCAATGTAACACCGTAATCATTTTACAATTTTTTCAATTTCTATATGAGATGTAAATTTCATATTAATGCTCAATATAGTCCTCAATAACGGCCATAATCAGGTACTACAATTTAGAAACACGTTGAGGAAAAGCACTAGTGTATGAACATCAGGTTTAGAATAAAATGAGATCTCATTCTTTACAAACAACATTCAACTTAATAGGACACGTTCCCACATCGATTCATGTTGTAAACTGGCTGAAATTGTATAAAACATTTCGCTAAATAATGTGGTCTGTACTCCTGCCTATAAGCTGCATACTTTGAAACATTTTTAAATTTTATAAAATTTGATCCTCTATTTTTCACATAGAACTCCTATGTAATTTATATGAAACAGTTACTGTATACGGATATCTGTGCTTCTCTTTAAATTCCTGAAAGATTAAAAATTAACATTTAAAGAGCTTTAATGGATTAGCATTAGTATGATATTGTTTTATATATATATATAATCCAGACCAAAAGGATTATTAAAATTGTACATATCAAGCTTTATTTAAAAAAAACAGATAGCTACATTCATAAAAATCGCTCCCCCCCTTTTTTTGTTTCTATAAATAAAGATCACAGTATCGTACTATTGCTATGGCATAAAAATCTCTGTAAATTTTTAACTTTTCAGAAATGTAGAAAAAGTACAGATATCCATATACAGAAACCACTTTACAAAATATATAAGAATTCTATTTGAAAAAGAGAGGATCAAAGTTTATACAATTTAAAAACTTGTCAATGTATGCAGCTTTTAGGAATGAGCTGGCCACACTTTTTTTTAGCAAAATATTTTATTCAATTTCTGGCTATTTTACGACATTCATCAGTCTGGAAACACGGCATTTTACTTTGATTTTTCTTTCTAAGGAATCAGATATCATTTTATTCTCAATATGATGCCTTTACACTAGCATTTTCTTCAAGGTGTTTTTAAATTACAGTCCCTGATGATGGTCATGGTTAAGGCTGAAACATGTTTTACAAAGTGATGACTAACCATAAATATTTGAGTTTCACATGGTGATCAGTGGATTATTTTGTTGCAGTGCAAAAATGTGTAGTCACAACCCAGAACCACACAATCTGACTGTGCCATTAGGCATTGCTGGTTGTGCATTGTACTGTTGTAATGGTTAAAGTACATGATACAAGTGGCCCAGCACCACAGTTTTTCAGTACCAATACCATTACCCCAAGTTACAACAGAGCAGCTTGCACCATACAAATGAATAATTCATAATCCCCACCTGAGCAATACAGGTAAAATACTCTTCCCTTCAAGTATTCAGTAACTAGTACCCTACACAGACTTAAGTTCCAAGTCACAGGTCACTCCTTTACTTTCATGTCTCACATTTGCGGCAAGCTTCTGTTTTTGTACACAATCTGCACTCACTGCAGAGCAGTACTTCTCAGGATTCTCTTTATTATGATACGAATGTCTGGTGACTTTGATTCAAAGGATGAAACAATTTAACACTTGGAATGAAAAAGGTAGAATATACATGGCATTATTTAAGACAGCAACTTAACTCAACTCAGACTGCCTTCAAGACATATAACCAAAGGTAAAGCTGTCCCTGTACTTGTCATGAAGGGCATGAACTGCAAATGGGCCAAAGCACCAAACAAGAAGGAGTATACAGCTCCACTCATTCTTAACTTTGCCACTACATGGTGACAAGTGATCAGATTCACGCTCTGGCCCCTCTACCCCCCAGAAAAGGACTCCTGGTACCCAATGAACAGGATACTGGGTGGGTTCCAGATCCAGTCTGGAAATTTTGGAGAAGTCTCTTGTGCCAGTTGGGAATCAAGCCCTAGATCATACAGCCCAGTCACTATGACTATGATAACCCAGCTACTGCAAGACTTATTATACGAATCAAACAAAGAGAAAGAGTTCAGAATATAGTCTGCACACAGGACGAGATATTTTATAGGCCGTTACTATACGTACATTTGGAGGAAAAAAAAATATACACCATAAAACAAACTGGTAGCACTGTTTTAAGGCTGAAAGGAGAGAAAGACTTTAAAACACAAATTTAAGTGAACTGTCCTAACTTTGAAAGCAGTATACGTTATCTTACCCTGTACTCTGGAATGGGTTTCGTCAGCAAACTGACAACCACAGCCAGCAAAATAGTTGTCCAGAACAGCATCATTGCGAAGTACATGTAATGCACCTGTAAAAAGTGGGGAAAAAAGGGAAAAATAAATGTTAAAGCTGTCCCTGTCCATGCCACAAAGACATATGGGCAAGTGGAGGAATTCCTCCATTTATTTTTAACCTTGGCATTACTCGGATATCAGTGGTCTATTTCACACCTTGGCTCCTTTATATGTGATAAAAGAAACCCACAGCCAGTCTGGATGTTTTGGTGAAGAAAAAAAATCCCTTGCCCTTGCAGAGGTTCTGAATGTGAACTTTCCAGCCCACAGTCTAGTCATTATATTGACACGTATTAATCCATTGCATACAGCAGATAACATAAATCAGATAATGGTTATTTCTGGGGCTCCACACTGTGTGTGTTTGTGTGTGTGTGTGTGTATGTGGTGTGTGTGTGTGTGGTGTGTGTGTGTGTGTGTGTGTGTGT
>Ga0123352_10014526_pt1 | contig 12539 bp, 6 predicted proteins | sample TergutLab28metaG_FD_89700 | JGI IMG/M metagenome (GOLD analysis project Ga0123352, IMG submission 89700) | Labiotermes labralis P1 segment gut microbial communities from Petit-Saut dam, French Guiana - Lab288 P1 | ecosystem: Host-associated > Arthropoda: Insects > Digestive system > Gut ... | reverse complement strand
GTGGTGGTGGTGGTAGTGGTGGTAGTGGTAGTAGTAGTAGTAGTAGTAGCGGTGGTGGTGGTGGTATTAGTAGTAGTAGCGGTGGTGGTGGTGGTGGCATTAGTAGTAGTAGTAGTAGCGGTGGTGGTGGTGGTAGTAGTAGTAGTAGTAGCGATGGTGGTGTTGGTAGTGGTGGTGGTGGTGGTATTAGTAGTACCTGCTGTTACGTGTTTCGTAATATTCTCAGGTTAACAGCAATGACTTTCTTAAGAATATTAACAGACCGGTTTTTAAAAAAGTTACGCGTGAATGTATTTGTTGTGTATTAAGGTGCGTTACTTGTATAAGTTTGCAGACGTTTTCATATAAATTAGTATACATTTCACGTATTTGGATGCAACTACAGGTTACAGGAATTTTTTAAAGTAGATCGTTAAAGAAATTAAAAAACTGTCACCGAGCCACAAACAAGTCATAACTTCGGTACGAAGATTCGTGCACATCTACAAAACAGACCATAAACAGAACAGAACAGAAGAGAATAGAACAGAATATACGTCATAGGCATTATCGGTAGTCTATTACATCTGGAAATCTTTTTGAAAAACTTTACATACCCTCACATCAGATTGACACATCACAGGTGGTTCTTATTATTTATTAAGAACAGCCCTCATAACTGCGTTGTAACAGGGTGAGAGTTGCGACGTTTCAGCTTATCACAGCGGCGAGTGCTCAGATTGCACTCTTCTCGTGTTTCGACTCCACATTGTCTTTTAGATAAGTACAACTGTTCTGAATGACACATGCCATCGATTTTCTCCCAGAACTATCGTACATACCAACTAAACCACACGGTATCATATTCCAGAATTCTCATTCGTAGCCTGAAACACAATGTGAATTTACTTGTGTACTGTAGCCGTATATTTTTTGTATATTTGTATATTAGGCTGAGCGATTGCTGGCCACCTGGCCACCGCCATCGTTTATAAATTTACTGCCAACGTACATTCAAGAACAGTTGGTGACGGGTAGGAGGGGTTACCTAAAGAGAGATTTAAACGAGAAAACAGTTAGCAGCAGATAACGGAAGTGGGTGACTAACGCTGGCAGTCTAGTACGACAGCGGTGTGAGTGACGTGGTGGAGAGTGTGATAACCTGAAACAACGTGTTACAATTTCGAGAATGAATTGACTGTTGGTTTTCCTTTAGTTAATACAATATTATTTGATTAACTGATCACGCTCAGACGTTGCAATCTCAAATACTAATAAATACATAAACATGGTGAAGACTATATGTGTGGATCCGATGAACCCCACCCGTATCCCGAAAGAAGTTCTCCCACCATACTGAGCACGTCGGGATATGCACGTTACAAAGGGGGATCGTGTAAAGTACCAATTACCACGCCATATTGGAAGATCATTCAAGGTTCCTAGGTTCTCACCTCTCGTCTTTTTTTTTAAGATGATGATGAGTATGGAGGATTAGTGGAAGGTATGACAGAGGAAAACCCGAATTCTCGGAGAAAAACTCTCCCCCGTGCCACTTTATCCGCCACACAGCTGACACAGGCTATGCGGATCAGAGGGTCCTCCGCGTTGAGAAATGGCGACCAACTGCCTAAGCCTTAAAGCCTAGAGTTCGTCTAAGTAAAGGTAAAGTGATCCCGTTACAGGCCCGGCGTGGCCCAGAGGGTGGGTAGAGGTATAGCTCTACTCTTCCATGACCGCGGCACTAGAAGGGGGGTGAGTGGTCAGCAACACGCCCCGGCCGCACTTTACCCCCGGGAAAGACCCGGTACCCATTTTACAAGAGGCTGGGTGGGCCCTATGGCCGGTCTGGACGGGCGTAAAATCTCGTCCCCAACGGGATTAGATCCCGGACCGTCCAGCCCGTAGTCAGTTGCTATAACGACTGAGCTACCCGACCCACGAGTTCGTCTAAGTGCGAGGGTGATCACAAAAGAGATGCACACGTTGGCAACACTGCGTAAGTAATGACGCCATCTTTCCCGTCATTTCAGTAGTTGTACTGGAGAACTTCAGGCAGCTAGTGCAGTCTAGTTTGTCTCCGGAGGTGTGTGCACTTGGAAACGACAGAGCGTTGAAATGGCGGCTGTTCGTGTCTCAGGTACCGTGACTAATGACGATCAGCGCGCGTACATCAGAATTGAAACATTACGCGGGAAAACTCCATCGGAGATCCACAGTTCGCTGATGGAAGTGTGTGATGTGGAAAACGTTTTCGTGAGGGAATGTTGAGCATAGAGAACGACCCGAAGTCAGGACGACCACCGAACGTCGACTGATGTCCAAAGTGTGGAAAGTGTTCTCCAAATCCTGGAGGAAGACTGCAGAATGACATGTGAAGAAATTGCACATTGTGCTGGAATTTCGAGAGCATCTGCCCGCCGCATTTTGACTGAACGCTTGCACAAACGTCGAATTGCCGCCCAGTGGGTTCCGCATGACCTCAGTGAAACCCCACCTTGGTAAGGATGTCCGTGAATTGTTGGACAGATACAGGGGGAAGGTGCTACCCCATCCGCCCTACAGCCCCAGCATGAGTCCCCCGGACTTCGACCTGTTCCCAAAATTGAAAATCAACAAGCGTGGTGTGCGTTTCTCTATGCTGGAGGACCTATCTGCCTCCAGTACCCGACGCGTCAGATAGCTCAACTGTTCTACAGACCTGACGGGTATCATGGACCTTCCAAGTTGGGATACAGTCATTCGACAGAAGAGGGACTACACTGAAGGACTATAACACTTTCCCGTACATCTGGTGTTCTATTATGTAGGTACTGCGTTCTGTGCATTTCTTTTGAGATGGCCCTCTTATGTTTCAAAACTCACTTCGTACCTCACAGAAAACACTGCATCTCCTTATAAATACCTAATCGCCAGCTGTTTATTTAAATAACCACAGTATATTTTAAGAGTCATAATAAACAAATACAATAAATGGACAAGTTTCTAAGAGTAGGAGCAAATGATACAGAAACCACTGTACTCTGAAGGATTAGTATAATGAATTGTGCTCATTTTACCCTCGTCATGTGCTCACATAAGAACACATCCCTGAACTGTATTGTCTCCTATGTCCTCATAACATGAAAGACGATATTTGATTCTTTCCACGATTTTCCACAACATCCCTTTGTAAGAACCACGATTTCTTCTGCCACCGCCAAAGCATTTGTAATCTTCCGGCCTACAAGGGCTGAAGCACTGTTTGACTGACTACAGGGTGTTTAAGAATATTAGCTTTGATCCCTTCGCCCTTCTTGGATGTTACACAGCATTGACTGGTAGTTATTAACCAGAGTTTCGACACAGCCTGTCCCGAAATTTCTTTGACTATGAATCAACGCCGTGTAACATCGAAGAGCGAAGACCTCATTTACTCCGTGGCGGAAGCCTGAAATCACGGAACATTAGCCTTGAAGCAATATACTTAATACAAGGTGAATGAAGCTTTCAAAACGGTGTAGCCGAGTATGCCGTTCTTTTTGGGTGTGACGCCGAACCACTGAGTAATTGGTTCGCGACGTTCAAAGTTGCGCGGTGGTCTCTTTTCAAGCATTGAAATGTCCAGTAATTTTTGGACATTTCCACCCTTGAAAATGAGCCCATTACGTTACCTCGAAACGTCAGGATGCAGATTTCTCAGTGACGCAGCTTCGCTTCCTAGAACAGTGTTTCTTCAAACGCGTTTCCGTGGAACCCCAGAGTTCCGCAAAGGGGTGTTAGGGATTCCGAGAGACGAAAGTGCATAATGGCGGAAGAGTTTTATTGGCGGTCCTAAATTTGTATGTACGAATTAAAGTTCGTATGACGCCATTCGACACTAATCATTCCGTCACTGACAGCAATCAATGAATGAATCAATCAATAAATCTATCAATCGATCAATCGTTGCTTCGATGCAGAAGCTTCCTGATTCTGTAGTCAAGTCAGTTAACACAGCTCGCCGTAGGCAGTCGATGTGTCAGGAGAAACGATCAGGTTATCGATCAGTTTGAGTTTAGTCGTTGATTCTTTACAGGCAATTTACATAAAAGATACACGAATGCTGCTATTTAATTTCATATCTTACTGGCTGTGGACAGGTAGGAGTTCTTTATTAAGTTCTGTGTTTTTTTTCTGGGCTATCCGAGCTAAAATAGATTGAGAAGCATAGTCTTAGAAGAACAGAATCGTTTTACAGTAAGAAGATAAATGGCTGGAGAATGGTCTGCATGTACGCGTGTATAGATGCCAATTGCAATACATGTAAGCTCTATGTCCTATACAACTTATGTAGTCACTGTGTTCTATACAACAAATGTACTGACTAATGTCCTATACAACACACGTAGTCTCTGTGTCCTATACAACACAAGTAGTCGCTATGTCTTATAAAACACATGTAGTCACTATGTCCTATATAATACATGTAGTCACTATGTCCTATACAAAACATGTAGTCACTGTGTCTTATACAAAACATGTAGTCACTGTGTCCTATACAACACATGTAGTCACTGTGTCCCATACAATACATGTAGTCACTGTGTCCTATAAAACACACGTAGTCACTGTGTCCTCTACAACACATGTGGTCGCTGTGTCCTATACAACACATGTAGTCACAGTGTCCTATACAACACATGTAGTCACTATGTCCTATACAACATATGTAGTCACTATGTCCTATACAACACATGTAGTCACTATGTCCTATACAACACATGTAGTCACTATGTCCTATACAACATATGTAGTCACTATGTCCTATAAAATACATGTAGTCACTGTGTCCTATACAACACATGTAGTCACTGTGTTCTATACAACACATGCAGTCACTGTGTCCTATACAATACATGTAATCACTGTGTCCTATACAACACATGTAGTCACTGTGTCCTATACAATACATGTAATCACTGTGTCCTATAAAACACATGTAGTCACTGTGTCCTATACAATACATGTAATCACTGTGTCCTATACAACACATGTAGTCAATGTGTCCTATACAATACATGTAATCACTGTGTCCTATACAACACATGTAGTCACTGTGTCCTATACAATACATGTAATCACTATGTCCTATACAACACATGTAGTCAATGTCCCCTATACAATACATGTAGTCACTATGTCCTATACAACGCATGTAGTCAATGTGTCCTATACAATACATGTAGTCACTGTGTCCTATCACATGCCCTGGCAATTCTAAATTCTTCTTCTTGCCCACATTCTACTGCTGTATCTTATTATTTTCAAAACAAACATTTATAGTTTTCTAAACAGTATTACGCAGTAGATCCTTCTAACCGAGGTGCAGTGTTTTCTCTTAAATATAAACAAAATATTTATATAATATTTAACATAATTTCATGCCGCACAGGGTTTACCTATGCACAAAGGGAAGTTGAAAGTTTAGCGCCCCGAGAGCTGTACTTCTAGATCAGGTCTGGACGCGGTGGTGAGCAGGTAAATCTCCGCCCCACCCCCTCCAGGAATCGCACCCCCGGCTTCCCGATATATGGTACTACATTCAACAGATAGCGGTTGCTATTGACCTTGTTACTGTCACTAGCTGTCGTGATATGAAGACGATATTTGTGCGATGCATTTGGAATTACAGCGTACACTTAAAGTTGGATACGAGATAGAGACTACGCTATGGGCTGGACGAACCGGCGTTCGATTCCCGGAGGAAGCAAAAGATGATTCTCTTCTCCAAAACGTCCAGATTGTCTCTGATGACCATTCAGCCTCCTATGCCAAGGGTATCCTGGGTTCTATGCGCGAGGGTAAAACGGCCGCCCAGTAAAGTTGATTACTCACCCTCACAGATTGCCGATGTTAAGAACGGATACAGCTATATCTATACTCCCCCTGTACGTCTTTAGTGCGTTAACAGGGGCAGTTTCACCTTCTTAACAGCAACGAATGGAGTAATTATACATACAGCTTTGGTGGGGCAGGGAAAACTAAAGGTCTGCATTGGGTTGTTATTGGCTCCGACAGAAGAGACAGAAATACATACGCACTTTTGATGAGGGAAATCTCTCGGAAAACATAGATTGCAGGAAAGGAATAAAATATTAAATGATAAAATTAGGACAAACTTGGAAAAGGGGTCGTAAATGCGACCAAGATAGGGTGGACAGTGTCTTCTTTTTTTTTTATTTTTGGCGTTGGAACATGTGGTTATACTAACGAACGGTCTAGTTTCCTTTTTTCTTTTTCCACTTTCTTATAGAATTATCTTCCTGTAAACGTCTGCTCTATGTCACCACACGCGATTTGACACAACCTCCATTAAACGACACCAGAAGCAACACAATTATTCAGATCTCTTGTGGATTTTGTGTTCACGGCTACTGATCACAGCACGCAGTATGTACGTCACTCTATAAATCAGGCGCGGACAGACAGCCACCTACATGTAATCCGCCCACCTCTTTTCCGAAAACAGAACTCTTCCTACAAAACCTCAACGCTTCTTCATATTTCACTGTACACAAGAGGAGCCTCGCCTGAGTAATAAAATTCCAAGCACTGTTGCACTTCCATTCGAATACGGGGACACAGTGAGGGTCCGTGACACCGAACGTGACAGAAAATAAACAGTCACAACGAGTACAATGATATCAGGAAGCTCAGGTTACCACGCCATTGTCTTCGAGCGGGATAAACTGGAAGCAAAAGGCTCGTCGGCGGGCAGTGGAAAGTTCTCCGTTGATATTCTAAGTGTGTCGTTGAAAGGATGGCATAACTCAGCTAATTTACATGCTTAGGCACATCCAACACAATAGGAACAAATCTAAAGGGCTTTATGATGATATGTCACACTTACAATTGCTAATTTCTCGTCTTTCTTCGTAGCTTTATACACTGTGCTCTCTTCAGAATACCGCATGATTGTGGACGATGTCTAAAAAAAACCCAGTCATCGTATGACGAAAGTTTTTCGCCTAGGAATTTCGATCTCTCTTAGTGGGGAAAATATCCGATTGGAAGACAGAGAATAAGATGTGTGGAAAATATTAATACAGATCTTCAGATACAGCAACGTTTACCGGGCGCGAATACGTGCTCTTGTTCGAGAATGGAAGACTGCTGACAATGGGGGAGACTATCCTGACACACAAGAGTGCCTGCAACAATATTCTAGTGAAATACTGTGAAATTTTCAGGTATCTAAATTACATATCCTGAAACTCAATACAGGATACCTTATTTGCTGACTAATGTGCATATCATAGATGTAGTTGGTTGGCTGTTGACAGCTAATTGGCATGGCTTGTGTGTAAGTCACCTAGTCAAGTGATTGTTCCAAGTGCCGCTAACAACGTGTTCTCTTGCGACGACCAGCTGCCGTCGTGACTAGTCACCTGAGTTAATTTGTTGAAAACTTCGAGAAGAATTTTGTTCCGTTATTTCAGTAATTTCGTGTACTACGCGGCTGCAAACCTTCGCCTTGGAATGTGTGTGTGTTCTTTTGAACTGCCACCTATGTAATATTGCTCTTGTACTCTTCCATTGTGTATGAAAGAAGGTGATGTGGGTATGTTCCTATTTAGCAGGCAACTGAAAATTTAGATAATTACATATCCCCCACACCTCCCTCTAAACTGTAAATTACGTCATTATTTTTATGTGATCTGAACAGAATATAAAATCAATGTGTTTAATATTTACTTTATTACAAAATGTTTCCGTCAACACAACTAACATTTGAAGTATAACATTATTGCGAAATGTTTCGACTTGTGACAGCCATCAACAGTCTGATCTAAGAACCGTTTAACATTTTGCAGGTTTTATGCTTTATATTACATACAGTAGCATTGTAGATAAGTTACCTAATAATATTATACGGTGTAAGGCGTATGGGATCCCAAATGCACAAAATAAAACCTGCAAAATGTTGAAAGGTTCTTAGATCAGCCTGATGATGAATGTCACAAGTCGAAACATGTCGCAGTAATGTTATACTTTAAATGTTAGTTGTGTTGACGGAAACATATTGTAATAAATTTAATATTCGGGTAACCCAACGGGATGACTTCATTCAAAATGTGTTTAATGTTTGGTGGCGACAAAACATGTTTTGGTCTATAAATTCTACAGACGACAAGGGAGATTTACTTCTTGAGAAACAATACCTTCTTCCATCCGCTCTCTTTTCACTTAGTCTCTCGCTTAGTTACTCTTGTCGGTTGGCATCACAAGTAAACTGAGCCTACGGAAAAGAACAGGAAGTCCTCAAAAGAAACCAGTGCACAACTGGAACTTTCTTTATACAAGTAAACACGTGACGTCCTTCAATATATTACACCCACAAACTGTAAATCAATAACAACGAATAAAGCAACACACTGAGAAACACAAATAAAAGAATCGGAAAAATGTATTGGATCACCTCTTCTCTGAAATATGCCATTTGTATTATTTTGCTTGTTCTCCTTTGATATAACTCAATTACTGAGTTTGCAAGTTATCAGAAGGCTGTTGTTGAGTGAGACACACAGATTGGTATTGAATGTTACACTAAAAGCTTTCCAAGAGATTCTAGGCTTGAAGTCTAGTTATGCCTCTGTAATTTCAAACTTGCCCTCTTTCTATCGCTGTGAATCCCAAATTGAATCCCACATCAGTTACCTAACTATGTGACGGCGTGGCGTAAGTCAGCTTAATCAGTACACTTTCTTGTGTGGACACGTGCAGAAGTCAACACGCTTTAAAATCGGCAGGAAAAATTAAATTTCCACTGTCATTAAAACCCACTTAAAAGCGGGACACAGGGCCCACAGAATTCCACGATGCAATACGAAGTAAAACGTCGCGACGCCGAGTATTTTGACCCATACGTGTAAAAGGGAATTTCTTGACCAACTGCGAGACTCTCAGATTCTCAACAAAAACTCTGCCCTGTGCAGAAAGAGAGTGAGTGAATGAGTTGTGCATAATAACGTCTAGCGGCACACGATATTTATTGTAAACAAAGCACAGTAGACGCAGTTTCAAGGTCAAGTGGGTTTAAGGCCTCATTATGGCCACGTGGGCATGTCATTTCTTACGTCTCTCCAAAACGTCTCCTTCCCATAGGCTTGCATGCTATAATATTTTGATATTCCGTAATTTGAAGTTCTTGTAAAATACTTTACTTGAAGGGCACAGTGCCTGTTCTGTTTTCCTGTTGGATAATTAAATAGGCCGTAATACCACGAAACAACTTACGCTAATGGATATCACACAGCCATTTCTTTCAGGAAACTTCATTTTCCAACTAATGTCAACGAGTGATTAGACATCAAGAGAATGAACAGATGAGTTTTCCATTACCGAACTTCATAGCGGTGTGGGGCAGAGGGGGAATACCGATGGCAGTGATTACCTTGTTCAAACAAAGTTCATTTGATAAAGCGGTGTAACTTTTGTAATTGATTCTTCACCCTCACGCAGAGCGGCGCTGATGCTTCTACCACCAGCTGTCCTGTACTGAAAATTGAAACTGAGGTCCAAGCCCCCCCCCATCAGATGAAACTCCGTACTTAATTAATGACTGGTGAAGCAACTTTTAATGAAGTTCTTAATGTTTTAGTTTAAAACTTTGATAATTAGAAAAAAGTGCACCAATAAAGAGGCCAGTCGCCACTCACCTGTACACTTGTCGAGTTGTTGCTTCCTGGGTACCCAGTTTAGTAGCCGCATTAAACTCTAGAAAAATTAAGCTATATAAAAACAGCGTCTTCTGTTCATGAACCACAGATAGTTTCCACTAAGACCAGACGGTTAATGATATTGTTCTGTTTGGGGAAAAGTCAAGGCAGCTTGTGAGAATATGCGAAACACATAAATGTCTCCTATGGGCAAGACGCAGAGTTGTAGATTAAACAAATGTCACATACACTTACCACTGTGCTGCACTACGTTAAATAGGTATCAGTCGTTTCCTTCAACATTTTTTTTTGTATAATTCTTACAATATCCCGTCTTTTTCAGCTGAGAAATCTTCTTCGGATAAACAAAAAATCAGTCTAAGTTCCAGCGAGCTGAAGTAGTTGTTCGTGTGGAATTATGTCATTAAGTTTTACAAGCGACGTTTGGTTAAGGCTTCCGGTTTTGAAGCTGGGAACATGTGAGCATCAGGCTGAACTGCGATGCACCCACACTGGTACACACACACACACACACATAGGCGCGCGCAAACGTACCCAGTGCAAAATGTAATCCTTTAGCCTTTGGAATCCCAGCGGTTACTTTACCCACAACCTGCTGCAACGTTAAGAAGCTCTTTATTTTGCGCACACAGTGTACTTATTTGTTTCCTGTGATTTTCACAATAAACGTAAATTATTATCCTCGACAGTCTTGATGGATTTTTAAACGGTCACAAATTGTGTTATGGGTGAGGAAGGAAATGAATTTTTATAACATTTTATAATTTATTTATAATTTGGATGAACATCAATCTTCAGGAGGCAAACAGTAGATTCACTGGATACGTACCTGCCCTAGTTGTCACTGAAATTTAAGGGTTAACAGGATAATTTATTGAGGTAAAACCAGTTAACAAGAATAACTTTCATGTAGACCCAGGATGATATGGAAAATGAAACGACAGAATCACGCAGGATATTTGCTTCATAATGATAAGATGATTTTGATTGATAAATCTCATTAGAAAATACACATATCAAATTTCATGGAAATCCGTCCAGTAGGAGCCGAGTTGTTCCATGCGGAGAGACAGACGGACAGACATGACGAAGCTAATAGTCGTTTTTCGCAATTTTTCGACAGAGTCTAGAAACAATCTGTTGGGGACGCCGCATAAGGAAATAATGACTGTTCGTTGTGAGACTGATATGGAACACACATAAATACACTGTGTAGAAAAACGTAGTTGCCTGTTTTTACAGCGGCTGGTACACATAAACACCACTGGACATTAAAGGTCAATATTAAGCACCGTCTTCCTTGAACAGCTTGTGGTCCGGGTAGCGTAGTCAGTATGGCGACTGGCTACGGGCTGGACGATCCGGGGATCGAATCCCCGTGGGGGCAAGATTTTCCGTACTTGTCCAGACCGGCCCTGGGGCCCACCCAGCTTCCTGTACAATGGGTAATGGGTCTTTCCCGGGGTAAAGAGCAGCCGGGGTTTGACGCTGACCCCTCACCCCCTTCTCGTGCCGTGGTCAAGAGAGAGTAGAGCTATACCTTTACTCCCCCTATGGGCCGAACGTCCTGTACAGAGCCTCAGTGCCTGTACAAGGGTGCACTTTACCTTACCTTTACCTCCTTGAACAGCTAACATTCCTTCGGCCCGATCTTTACACGCCCAAAAAACACACAACTGGTCCCTATTCGGAGGTGGGTACTATGCTTCCCCGAAACGTCGATAACTATCACTCGACACAGAGTTATGTCCAGCGAGACTTGGACCTTCATCAACAGCGCTGTAAGAACCTCAGCCTGTCACAGTGGAATGTGATTCACGCACTCATACATTATATCTTCAACACAGTCAGTCACATGGTTACTGCATGTAACATGCTGTTAGCTTTAACAAAATTCTGCGTTATATCCACAGTCTAGAGCTTACGGTGTTTCGCGTTAAACTCAAAATGAAGCATTTATTCCTCAAAATAACTTCCTGTGAAACTGAAATGACGCATAACCGTGCACTGAGCAATTGGATAGGATATCAAAACCAACAAGTGAAGATACGTGTATGAAAGTATACACACCGTATACGTCCTACGTGTCTCGGCCACTCATGTGGCCATCTTCGGGGAGGCGCATTACAAACTTAATAAAAAAAAATGAGATTTTTAAAAGTAATGTTTTTATTATTTTTAAAATTTAATATTTTATATATATGCACTGGTTCAAAAACTTCTGTCATATTTCGATCTGTCTATCTTTGTAATGCAGCTCCCTGAAGATGGACAATTGAGTGACCGAAACCTTTAGGAGGTATACAGTGTGTATAATATACTTTCATACACTTCTGTTCTTTTTGGGGGGGTTCTGAGATATATCTTTCCGTGATTTTATTCGTAGCATAGAAATAGTGCGTTTTCTGTGAGGTAGAAACTGAGTTCTAGAAATTATTTATGTTAGTTCCAGATTTCGGAGGGTTAAGATCCATCTTTCCACCTACTCTAACGTCTTCTAAATGATCTCTTCCCTTAACATTTTCGGACTAAAATTTCGTATATATCTGTAGTCGATCCCACGCGTGATATGTGTATATCCCACGCCCACCTCATTCTCCTTGGTATGATAGCCCTGGTAATAATGGCGTGTTTCATACAACGTACTAACCACGCAAATTCAGTGCAGTGATGTTCGTTTACTATTCCGTATTTTCCTCAGCCCCTAAGCGAATTGTCCACTGACGCATCTCAATTGTGGCAGCTGTGAAATGGCAGACTGAACCATATTCTGGGGGGGGGGGGGGGGAGAATTTTAAAAAGACATCAGTAAATTTATTTTTTTTCCAAGTTTTAACTTTTTTCCCCCATTTTTCCCCT
>Ga0123352_10014525_pt1 | contig 12540 bp, 7 predicted proteins | sample TergutLab28metaG_FD_89700 | JGI IMG/M metagenome (GOLD analysis project Ga0123352, IMG submission 89700) | Labiotermes labralis P1 segment gut microbial communities from Petit-Saut dam, French Guiana - Lab288 P1 | ecosystem: Host-associated > Arthropoda: Insects > Digestive system > Gut ... | reverse complement strand
GGTATCCCCAAAGGAAAACGTCACACGGGCTTAAATCAGGTGACCGTGCCGGCCACTCCACGTCTCCCCTTAAAGACATCAAAAGCCCAGGGAACAACAATAACAAAGCCCCGATGTTCACCGGTCCAACCAATTATGGGTACTGACAACGGTAGAGGTTAACCAACCGCATGGCACTACCCACACCTCTCTACCACCACTACAGCCCTCACAGTGCCCCTTCGAAAAGTCGGAGATCTTTATGCCCCACCCTGTATATGTTAACGTTAACAGGACCTTGTGTACTTCATATGATTCTCAGAAAAACAGCGATTATTTCTTTAAACACAATCAACCAACTGGTCTTTCTAATGGAGACGAGTTTTGAGGCAGAAACTGAATTTTATGTACAATTTAGATCAATTTTACGCTTCAAAGATTTAAAGTAATAGACCCTATTACAACCGGTGCGTGGCCAATTGCAAAGAAAAGGCACAACTACAGAAGTACCGACTGTGTTCACAATAGTGGGTGCAACAATAATTTAGTCCCCGAAGGCTATCCTGATGATGAAATGGGATGTGAAATGTGTGTTCTGCTGACATTGAAAAAAACCAACCTATCCTACAGTGATAACTTAATTACATATTTAGCTACATATAGCCATATATTACATGTACAGACAGTATATATAGACACACACACATGCATACCCATGGATGTATGCACCATGGCATATGTCATGTACAGACAGTATATATAGACACACACACATGCATACCCATGGATGTATGCACCATGGCATATGTCATGTACCGATAATGTAAAGCACAGACAGGGCTTTCTGAAATATAGTTATTTCAGTTATGACTCACGTCGATACAAAGACTAGGGTTATTTAATGTGCACTGTAGCCTGTTACGAGAATGTAAAGCAGACGACAAGAAATTGTGTTATTTTGGCAGTTTTCTGGAGACTCGGTCGTACTCAGTCACCTTTTGTTAGAGTAAATTAGACCATAGGGCTGAGAGATGTTATGAAAACCAAAAAACGCAAGCGTATGAATGGGTTCATAAGGTAAGGTAGGTCAAGATAAATCTGTAACTTCAAATACACGAAAAGAATCGAATCGAATCGGAAAATACCAGTTATTCTGATGAGTTATAAGTGGTGAAAGAATTTATATTAAGAGAGAGACAGATTTACATGTTGTTGGAAACGTTTTGTCTGTTTTGAAATTATCTGCAAATTAACAACTTAAACCACGAATGATTTGAAAATTGGCGATATTATTATTTTAAGATATGTAACAGTTTTAGAACATGATAATTTCACAGCTATTAAATTTCGTGAATTTATGTGATTTTGGGGGAAAAATACTAGAAACTGTCTACAGTACTTTCTTAACTTGGTGTTGTTTACCTTTTTGTACATGTTGTATTTTAAGATGTATTTGTGTATTGTTGTTAGATGTCTTGTGTGTATTGTTGTAGTTGTCTTGTGTGTATTGTTGTTAGATGTCTTGTGTGTATTGTTGTAGTTGTCTTGTGTGTATTGTTGTCATTTTATATGTATTTGTTGTACTATGTGTGCATTGCTGTTTTTACTTTAGACGCCGGACTGCTGGCTGTAAGACAGTATTCGGAATGTCCTGTGACCGGCCACCTAGACACAGGTTTATCTTGCTTTTCCTGTGCCAGAAACAAATGCTGAAATGGTTCCCAAGATTCCAAGTTGCCACTATATGCTTCTCATGTAGCCCTCCAGACTTAAATTTGTTAGTAAAGAATTTTACATTTTGTACAGATGTAAAATAATCAGTGCCATCGGGTGACAAATCAATTGCAGTTAATAATAATAATAATGAAGTACAGACTATTTTAAGAATACAGTTTTGAAGGAGGAAATTGATAATAAATGCCGGTTATGTAAGCAACATGAAAAAACTATTGATCAGTTAACCTCGGGATGACCCATTCTGGCAAAAAACGAATATTTAATTAGACACGATAAGGATTGTACACACTTGCACAACACAATATGCAAAGCCTTAGGCATTGAAACCACAGACAAATGGTACACACACATGCCCTAGCCTGTGTGTGAAGAGGGAGATGTTACAGTGTTGTGGAATCAAGCAGTACATACAGACAGAGAAGTTACAGCAAATAGGCCAGATATAATAATTAAAAACTATAAAGAGAAAACATGCACACTGATAGATGTGGCAATACCAGCACACAGAAACGTTGTGCTAAAGGAAGTGGAAAAGAAGTTAAAACACAAGAGTTTATGTATAGAGGTACAGCGAATGCGGAACCTGAAATGTACGATTGTACCAGTAATAATTGGAGCCACTGAAATAGTAACGAGAAGCTTAAGGAAAAATTTGGAAGCTGTACCAGGAAAACATTCGATAGATTCACTACAAAAGACAGCTGTACTTGGAACATCACACATAATACGGAAAGTACTGCAGTCTGAAGCTTGAAGCCTGAGCGGTGGGAATCACCTCTGTTTCAAGAGAAGTACCAGGCAGAAAATTCCTGTGACAAGAGACATTCATATCGCATAATAATAACAATTATTATTATATTCTTTGTCGGGATATCGTTTAGTTTTAATGCTAGATAACAACATGTATCATTGTGATATAACTTTTGTACAACTGTTTAAACGGTGCTGAATATTGAGGGTAAACCGGAGTAGAACGAAAATGTAATTTACCAAAAATTTTAACACAGAATATATAGACAATGCAGTATGATTCGTGGTATTGCTTACACAATACATCATTTTGCTTCATACAAGCTGCGTCCTGTTTTCCCAAGTTTACCTCTCGTATATTCATCAGAGTTTGTGTGTTCAGTGGCAAACTTTGTTCTCTACAATAGGATAATAGTAGGTAGAAACTAACACAATAGAAAGTTCCTAGACAGTATTCGTTGCAACATAAGACTATTGCCACTATACAGTGAATTCATCCACAACAGCTCACCTACTCTGTATTATTTCAAACGAAGGCTTTGAGCCCAGTGATTAATACTCCCTGATCATTGAGCAGTCTTGTTCATCAAAAAGTCAAAACGTTTCACGTAAAACTCTACACAGCTGCCAATTGCTACGTAAATCCTCCACTAAAGAGGGAAAATGAAATGAAATTTTGCTGCATCGAATTCTGGAGAGGAAATCAAACCCATCATTTAGTAGCTATAGATATGAAGAGCCTTTAATCCTACAATATATGGATAGGACTTTCTCTTTACAAAGGCTTTATTTCGTAAAACACTAGAATTATTTCTAAAAGACTTGGGTAAATTACCGAGAAGATAATTCTCGACATGAACTTGATCAGAGGCGTTTTCACAACGTAAGTTCTTTACAGTTTCGTTCAGATATGTGCTGTGAACACTTATTAGAGTTATTAGATTTAATATATTTTTTTCAGTTGCAATAATCAGAACAACATCATGTCATTAGTGTAGTACAACTTTATAATCTCGCAAATGGCTGCATATTTCGGATTAAGTAATTCGTCAGGCTAAATACAGACTTAAAGTAAAATGTTAATTGCAAAACATATTACTACATTGTGGTTAATGTTTTCGCTTTCTGTAGGATCCCACACCACAATATTAGTTATTTTTATTGTTACACCGTGCATGTTGTCGAATTACTCAATTATTAACCAACCACTGCACATATATAAAATTTATAAAATTTACACATTAAAACATTAAAATCGCTCCGACATGTTTCGGTCCCAAGACCATCATATATATATATATATATATATATATATTCCTTGCTAAAGTCACACTAGAAGTAGTCACAGATTAATCGAAATTAATCTGTGACTATTTCTTGTGTGACTTTAACAAGGAATATACAGTTCCCTGATGATGGTCCTAGGACCGAAACAGGTCGGAGCGGTTTTAATATTTTAATGTGTAAACTTTATAAATTTTATATATGTGCAGTGTTTGGTGTGATGATTGAGTAACACAATATTAGTATTATGTTAGAACTGTAATATGTAAATATTCAATAGTAGATAAAATAAGATTAAAATTAGAAATCTGTTATTAAAATTTATTATTTTAGTATAAATTCTATTTACGTGTATTTTTATTTTTTATTCAGTATTGAATAAAAAACACAAGTGGAATATATATTTAAATTATATATTGTAATAAAATATTTTGAATTATAATTTTATTTTTCTGTATTAATAACTAACTTATAACAGTTTTATTGTAATTCGAACACTGTTTGTTGGGATCACACAAAAAACGGAAAGGTCATAACGTAATAATATGAATTGCGTTTTGTGTACTTTCTATGTCTGTATTAAGCTAACAGTTGCTTCTTAATTCATGCATATATTACTTCCATTCACGGATTATTTAACCCCATAGTTCAGAGGATTCCTTATGAAACGAATAGTCGATAAGGTGGTCAAACAATTTTTCGTCTCTTGTAGAAACCCAAAATTGGTAACTGCGCTGTTCAGGATTATTACACAGCCAGCACCGGTAATTTCTTATCGTCGTTTTGAGGCAACTTATCTTTCCCATTTTCAAGGGTCAAGAAGATCCATTATTCTTACACAACCGCACTTATTTAACATGTTGTGAACAAAATATGTCTATCCCATAAACAACATAAACACACCCTACTTTACCGTATTTTAACGGTAATATCATTTTACATTTCACAACCATGAGGGAGGTTACAGAAAAATTAATTGTGACAGAAAGTGATTTTGTTATATATTTTTGTACCATTATTTGTATAGTGATTGCATTTTTTTTATAAGACATCCTGATGATAGTCACAGGAGTGACCGAGAAATGTTGAATAATAATTAATAATATGTGATTTTACAAAATTATAAAGGGGCATTTGTTGGTTTAGCCTACAAGTATTCATTACTTTGTTTATATGGAAAAGTTAGCGGTCCCTATCCTGAACTAGAAAAATCTGGATTTGGGAAGGAAGTGGGAGAGGTACGAAAGAACAAACTCAAGGATGAAAGATGAGGAGTGATGAAGATATAAGAGAAGTGATTCAACATCAAATTTTAATTGACATTTTTAAAGTGCTCGCTTGTGGTTCACTATCTGTACGTCAGCCGGTACAATCACACTGCAGATTATAACCCTGAACCAGGCGGCTGTGATAAAACGGCTTTATACTTGGCCTTAAACAACAACAGTATTCGAGGACATTTCATTTTAAGATAAATGAGGCCTGGCTTGTGAAATCTCCCAAGTTTCCATATAGGGTTGTTGCTCTATCTTCTACTCAGACATACATCGTTTGTATAGTCATACTGAATAATTTGCGTGTCCCCATCAATCATAGGTTTTCAGGTTGATGAAAAGGAGTCGAACCATCACAATCCATCATATGTATGGATAGCGTATCTATCATCATATACAGGACACACAGTGACCTCTATAAGAGGCATGAATACTGCCAGACAGACCAACATATCCGTCATGGCGTAAACCATTATATCACAGAATAAGTAGAGCTTCATCTAGATTTCCGTAAGAGTAATTACTCATTTATATCATGCCGAATATAACATAACGTTATAAGATACGTGGTAAATGTATTCAATAAAGACCTGTATTTGATCCAATATTCGTGCTAATAAAATATATAAATCATTCATTAACTTGCTTTCAAAATGTTTATGGAAGATACCAAGACATGCATAGTACATGTGCCAAATATGTAAAAGATTGTAACTGAATAACCTTAAGAGAAAAGAAAATTTTGGTCACGCACGTGTTTTCGGGAGATAGTATTATGAGATATCTAAAAGAATACAGTCTGAAACGTATACTGTTGCATCAGGAGAGGGGCCTAGGGACGAAAAATTTTGTAAACACAAAAACAAAACCTGGTTAACCTTATTGTTGTACCGTGCACATCGTCAAATTATTTAATTAGCATACCAACAGATGCACGTGCATAAAAATTCACATTAAAACACTAAAATTTTTCCGACATGTTTCGATCCTAAGATCATCGTCAGGGAGCTACACTTCCCTCGCTAAAGTCACCGTTAAAATTAGTCACTGATTAATTTCGTTGCATAAAGAGGGTGTTGTGGCAGTATGTCTTATTGTGTAAGGGTATGTTGCTGCAAAGCACAGGACGCACACCCACAGTCTGGCACCCTTAGCAACGTACCCTTACACAACAAGACATGCTGCCACAGAACCAGGATTATATAACGAAAGCAATCAGTAACTAGTTTTTGAAAGTGACTTTAGCGAGAGAAGTGTAGCTCCCTGACGATGATTCTTAGGATCGAAACATGTCGGAGCAATTTCAGTATTTTAATGTGAATTTTTATGCACGTTAATCAGTTGGCATACTAATTAAATAACAAAACGTGGTTTTCATAAATGGTTGGAACTTTGACAACCTCAGAGACTATGAGGTTCCCAAGAAGTGATTCCGGCAATTATTTTTTAATTTGAGTTTAGAACTGCCATCAGATCTTGAAATTTGCTGTTGGGATTTGTGTTTTTTCAATTGTTGATATAACGTTTCTTGAACACTGCAAGCTATTGCAAAAACTCCAATACAAGTTCTTAGGAAAAAACTTAAAATTAATTCTGGGCAAATCACTATTTTAATAAGTGATGGCTATATATATATATATATATATATATATATATTACCAGCAATTTTAAATGTAAATATCTAATCACCCCTGGCGCTATACTCTTATGAAAATATGCCCTGATTCTCTGCGCTCTCTCACTGTATCCATTACTGCGTTCAGCTACACCATTCCGATCAAACTGATTATGAGGTAGATAAGGCTTATATGTGACACGTGGACAAATGTGCTGCTGTATGTCATGACGTGGATACCAACATAAGCACGTGCATAGAAGAGCTGGTAGCGCAATGTTGGAATGAGAACCCGGACCTAAATAAGATAACGCCATTGTAAGCTTGTAGTCCCTCAACATGTCAAGAACTTCTTTGTCATGTGTACGATCCGAAAATTTATTAGTGTTCGCAGCTGTTTCCCAGAGACAAATAAACCGATTCCATATTCTAATAAGTTTTTGTGTGTCACATCACATCATATCGTTAAAAGATGTGTGTTCATTATCCTTTGCTTTCAGGTCCTATATATTGTATATTATGTATCATATCTCTTTCAGTTTATCAGCTGGTTACAGGACACGCAATACTTCTTCATAAAAACCTGATTCATGCTACGTTTTATGTCATTGAGTGATACTTTTAAAATTCTTTAAAATAATGAATAGCATGATGTGAAATTATGAATCTCACTTTGAAGAAAAAAATTGGAACTGTTTCATTCTAATATTATTATTTTATTTTCCATTATATGAAGACGTGAGAGTTAATGTAACCCGTTTGTGGAGGGATATTTCAGTAATAATGTTCCGTGACACCGTGTGTTACTGTTATGATAGAAGAAAATTTGAAATTGATGAGTTATGTTGAAAGGATAGTTATACAGGATGAGCATAAAGTCTTTCCCTGATTACAAACATTTATTACAAGAAAACTACTCTACGTGGAAAACAAACTTTTTTTAAATGTAACTCAAGAAGTATTTTTACAACACATTAGTACACTTTAACATGTGCTCCTTTTGTTGCACGGAGAACGTCTAATTGATAATCACGTTCTCTCCACGTATTTTCCAACATGTCTTCAGTTATTGTAGCAAAAAATCTGTTATTCTTGCCTTCAAATTTGTAATATCTGGAATTGGTGTAGAAAACACTTTGTCCCTAACATACCCCAATAAAAAAGAAGTCAAGGGTGGTGATACCGGCGATCGTGGTGGCCAGGTTGTCGGACCATCTCGCCCAATCCACCTGTTTGGAAATGTTGCATCCAAAAACCAAATGTTACAATAAACACATGGCATAAAATTTTAGAAACTAGCTTAAGTAATGATAAAAAAATATGTCTGTATTCCACGTAGTTTTCTTGTAATAAATGTTTGTAATCAAGGAAAGACTTTATGCTCACCCTGTATGCTCAGGTGGGTCAGTACTGCCAGCAGTTTTATTTGAAGAATGTGATTGTCTTATTATGGGACGTGTTTACTTTGAAGTAAGAAATGGGATTTCTTCAGGGTTAATACTTTTATCGAAGAATGCAGTCTTTTGCAAAGATCACATTCTTGTCTTTCAAACCTCTTAGTCTAAAGGTAATTTTGCATCACGTTCTGACAAACATTACCAGGGAATGCAGTAAGTGTTACGTGCAAGTGATTCGACCAGTTAAACAGAAGGATGAATTCCTGTGGAAAGGTCGAGAATATGGTGGGTAGATCAAGCGCGGAGAAACATGCAAGGAAGGAGTTCAACGTTGCCAGAAATACCAGATGAGAAACTCTACAGGATTGACAGTGATGGAAAATTATGACTAGCCCTCATGTCTCACATAAGTAGACATCAAATAGAAGAAAAATGCAGTACACAAGTAGACATCAAATAGAAGAAAAATGCAGTATATATAGGTAAACTCTGCAGAGTGTATGTAAAATATTTGTTTTCTTTTAAGAGTGACTTGAATTACTAGTGGCAAATAAGTGGGATGCTGTAAATTTGGCAATGCAAAGACGACGATTTAATGCTGTTCTTTCATCGCAATTAAGGAACGAGACAGAAAAATTAAAAATAAATTTTACCTTAAGTTGAGTTAGCTCAGTCGGTATAGCGACTGACTACAGACTGGACGGTCCGGGATCGAATGCCGGTACGGGCGAGATTTTCAGTCCGTTCAGACCAGCCCTGGGGCCCACCCAGCCTCCTGTAAAATGAGTACCGGGTATTTCCCGGGGGTAAATTGCGGCCGGGGCGTGCTGCTGACCACTCACACCCTTCTAGTGCGGCGGTCATGGAAGAGTAGAGCTATACCTCTACCCACCCTCTAGGCTAAACCGGGCCTGTAACGGGAACACTTTACCTTAAGTTGGGTATTGTTGGGTGGCTTGAAACCGTAAAAAAAAAAGATAACACACTTGGAAAATGTTGCATATTTTTACATGTTATTATCAGTAGTTTGTGATAAGTGGTAGAGAATATCTAGTTGAAAGTTGTTTAACACATATTTGTGTTAACTTTTTAAATAATATTAAATTTAGTGGCCCATACTTTCATAATATTTGATCCGTATTCATATTGATTCAAAAGGTCCGTTTGCAATTCCTTAATGGATTTATCATTTTTAAACACATTGATTACGGTTCACACACTTGGATATATAATTAGAAAAGGGTGTTTTTAGTTAATTTTTGTGTCTACGAACTTCGGGTTTCCTTTCTTGTACACAACTGGTTCAGTGATGTTTGTTGGTTTTAATAATTTTCCAAACTACTTGTTGTTTATCTTGGATTAATACATGGTTATGGGTTGGGGGGGGGGCGGATAATACATACCTCAGATAAATATTGTTGTTTCAGCCGCAGTGTTCATAGTTCTTTGCCTAGACGGAAAAGTTCGTATTAAAAAATTATGAACATCAACATACTTTCCTGCGACAGGAAAGTTAGTATAGCTAGTATCATGATAATCAGACGTGGCTGATATTCAACTAGACGGACAGTCAAATGAAAACCTTAAAAGTGCGATAAAATTTCGAATCACAGCTCGATTGTCTTGTAAGTTCCAACAATGATACTCGTGGTTTGAAGAGTGGCCGACAGGTGGCAGTGAGATACAACATAGAAAAATAGTCATTATGTATCTTTTGTGTTCATTAAAATTCGAGACAAAACATATTTAAGATTTTCACTTGACTCACCATCGTATTAGCTTCTCAGTCTGCGTCACGTATATTTGTTTAAATATTAGGTGGATTAAATTCAGTTGGTGCAATGCGAAATAAACGGTAAAGTAAATAATGATTGAAATTCTGAGTCGATTTCTTTGCTTAAAAAATGTAGACACATTGAGAATTTATTATGTTTATTTTTGTGGTGGTTGAATCATTGAAGATCGGAATATCAAAATTGTATCCTGTATCAAGATCACTTGTCTATCCCAGTGGCCGCGCGGTCTTAGGGGTAGGTGTACGGCCGCTCGCCTGCTGAGATTGTGGGTTCGAATCCCTCAGGGGGCAGTGATGTCTGTTTTGAGTGTTGTGTGTTTTCAGGTAGAGGTCTCTGCGACGCGCTGATCACGCGTCCAGAGGAGTTCTACCGACAATGATGCGTCGTTGTGTGTGATCTAGAAATCTCGAGAATGAGGAGGCCATGGCCCGCGTTGGGCCGCAGTGCCACAAAGGGGTAGAAAAAAATCAAAATCGCTTATACTACAATTTTACACAAATATTCTTTTTTTGAATAATGTTTATTGATAGTCTAACAGTTATTTTCTCCACGACAATACGAAGGTAAGGAGATAATTTAGCCTTCTTTACTCATGTCATGTATGATGTTACTTCAAACTAATATTTCTTCGTGTAAGAAATCGCTAGTTTTGGAAGTGATTATCTCTTCCTCTTTGAGACAAATAATCTTGTGGTTTATTCTGACGTGTGCTACAACCCATTACGTGTTCGTGGCTTGCCTCCTGCTTGTCTGCACTAACAGGGTGACTCAGCGCTATTCAGTAGCAATAAATTTTGTGTCTAACGGAAGCAGTGCGATGATACCTGTTAAGCATAAAACCAAGTATATCATTTGGCCTGTCGGTTTGTGGCTGTAACATGTTGATTAATACAAAATGGAGCTACATAATTGCGAAGATCTTCGTCTACGTCATTTTTTGTCATGAGACTCGTTGAAATGAAGTTTTCTTCCCGAAATTAGTGGTCTATCTGGCGATTTTTCTCTGTCCTCCTTCATCTTTAAATTGACTGTAGAATATAAACATTCATTTGTCACTTGGAGGTTCTTTATATGGTTATTTCAGGCGGTTAGGTTGGAGATTTGAGATTCTTACTGCAGTGTTGACGAAGATGCAAGTAATTTGTTAGGTTACGCCATTTCGAGTGATAAACACATGCCAGTATTTCAGAGGAACGTAGTGCGCCTGACACTTAGGTAAATATATTACCAGCCCACACAGTGTAAGATTTAGGAAGACAAATCTTCGACTTCAGCGGTTTCAATTAAGCAAAAGACGTGGAAATTAGGGTTTTCTGTTGAATAAATATTTAGGCACAAGAAGTTACTGTCACTGGAAGACTCCAGTGAGCCTACTCAAATACACATAAGTACAGGCAAAGAAAGAAAATGAGTTTCCAAACGTCTCACAAATACTCTTGTTATTATCGCTGTCTATATTAAAATAATTTACATTAACTCCAACACGAGGGGTTTCCTTTCGATGATCCTGCATTGTTGACGTCTGCACTATAAGGTTGATACGTGGGACGATTACCTCTCATTGAGAGCGACTACAGTTGTGTAGCTGTAGATGCAAGGCTACAGAAATACATATATAAAAATAATAAAATGGAAGTCATAAGTGGAGAATTTCGGAGCCATTGTAGGGCAAACTTTCAGTCTAGAGATTCATTCATTCTTTGTCTCTTACGAAAGTTTCTTAGCCTATTACAAAACAAGTTCTCTACAGAGTGCGATCTAATGTTTTTCTCTTTCAATTTCCAGTAAACTCGCTTTTCCTTGAAGTTATCCAGTAGCTGCTTACGTTTTTTCGCAGTCTTCCAGTCACTTCTATATTTCTCCCTTTATTTCCTTCAACGACGTTGTTTTAGAAGTCAAATCCTACACAAGATGTGTCCAGTTCAGTTAGCCTCCTTTCTTTTTATTGCTTGTAGGATATTCCTCTCCTCATTGACTCATTTTAACACTTCTTCATTTTTCACATGATGGGTCCAACTGGCCTTCCTTCTCAAGCATAAAATTTAAAAAAAATGCTAGTATTTCTGATCTAATTTTCGAAGTGTTTAATTTTCAATCATACTCCTAATGTAGTATTTTCCTAGCTTATTTCTTAATATTAAGCCCAATTTGCTGGTGAAAAGATTCTTGTTTTTGTTGTCGTTGTTTTTGCTGCTGCTGCTGCTGCTGTTGTTATTGCTGCTGCTGTTGCTGTTGTTGTTGTTGTTGTTGTTGTTGATGCTGCTGCTCCTTTTCTTGTTGAAAGCTGATCTACCCTTGGCAATTCTGGATTTAATCTCTTGTTTACATTTTGCATCATTAGTTATTATACTATCCAAGCACTCGAAATACTCCAAATTCTCTTGCTGTTTTCGGTCTATCTTAATGTGCACTAGAGATGGTTGCCTAGGAATCACCTTAGATTTTCTAGCGAGATATGGCTAGTTATTTTCTACTCTTACATATAAAGATTTGTTTCTTGATATTAAAAAAACTTATATGGAATATAAGTGCCTCTAAGACCGCCTCTGTGGTCTAGTGGTCAGAGTTTCTGGCTACAGATACACAGGTCCCGGGTTCGATCCCCGGCGCTACCGGATTTTCTGAGTAGTAGTGGGTCTGGAACGGGGTCCACTCAGCCTCGTGAGGTCAATTGAGGAGCTACTTGAATGAAAAAAAGTAGCGGCTCC
>Ga0123352_10014522_pt1 | contig 12541 bp, 6 predicted proteins | sample TergutLab28metaG_FD_89700 | JGI IMG/M metagenome (GOLD analysis project Ga0123352, IMG submission 89700) | Labiotermes labralis P1 segment gut microbial communities from Petit-Saut dam, French Guiana - Lab288 P1 | ecosystem: Host-associated > Arthropoda: Insects > Digestive system > Gut ... | reverse complement strand
TTCCCCCCAGGAGCGGCCATTTTCTCACTACATACACTCGCATCGCCTAGCGGCAGAAATGTGAACTACGATGAAAAACAACTTACTGGGGGGGGATCGAGTTGTTCCTTCTATCTGTACAGGTTTCGTAAATACGTGTCCTACGGCTTTCCTACAATAAATTTTTGTAATCCCGCAGTACATTACGAAAGGCCCTGTAGATTGATTATACAGCATTTGATTCAACAAAGTACAAGTCAATCACATATAAACAATAAATAATAATCTTCCATACATGCATGGCTCTGTATATACCTCCCACATTATAACATTGTAAAGGTAGAGGTCAAAACGTGTAGGAGGAGCGTTAATTGACAAACGATTATTTAATGCTGATTGTGCAGTTTGTGGATCAAGTAACGTACAGTCCCGAATGGGATCTCTCAAGGTAGGGACTGTTCCAGAGTCGCTCCCACTAAAGGCCCTAAAACATCGCCAAGTTAATCCACGATCACTTCTTTCCACAACTTCGCGAATTTAATTAAACAGTAAATATTCAATCTTTTGTCGCTACATAGTTTGAGCTGATTGTGTTTCTTAAAAAAATTCATAGAACGTAAACATATATATATATATATTGATGTTTGTTGGACCGTATATAATTTTGATAACTGAAGAATAAAAACCAACTAGATGCCACTAATTACTTTATTGTACTTCTAATAGGCTCAACATGTTTCGGGCACTACTATGCCCATCATCAGGAGCTCGCGTCTGTAATGTTAATTACCACACTGGTCGTTTCGTTCTTGGTTTGCTGTAGGTTGGAGGTTAGGTGCGGTTAGGCTGGAGTAGTGTCCGGGCTGCAGGCTAAAGCACTAGAAGGGGGTGAGTGGTCAACAGCACGCCCCGGCCGCACTTTACCCCCGGGAAAGACCCGGTACCCATTTTACAGGAGGCTGGGTGGTATCCACGGCCGGTCTGGACGGGCGGAAAATCTCGTCCCCACCGGGATTCGAGCCCGAACTGTCCAGCTCATTGTCAGTCGCTAAACCGACTGAGCTACCCGGCCCACGCTTTTATTTATTATTACTTTTTAAACACAACATGTTTCGGTCAAGCCGATCATCGTCAAGTGTTCATTTTTAATAAACAATTTAAAACTTAAGGTAAAAATGTAAAATATTAGCTGTGAGATCTCACAATTAATGTAAAATATAATTCGCAATCATCTTTATATTAGCTGTAAAATTTCACAAAACAATTTACTTTTTTTACTTTAGAGTTTCAAGTTTTTTTACTAAACACAAACACCTGATGATGACTGGCTTGATCAAAACGTGTTGTGTTGACAAAGGAATAACGAATAAAAGTTGTTTCAGACGGAATACCGAGTGCTGTTTTACGTAATGTTCTACATAACGGGATGGACAGCGTCAAGTTCAAAGATTACAGCTACAGCGACAGTAGGGTACTGAGGAGAATATTTGGGCTTAAGAGGGACGAGGTAACAGGGGGGTGGGGGGGAAGATGGAGAAAACTACACAGTGAGGAGCTTAGTTATCTGTACTGCTCATCAAATATTGTTCGGGTGATCAAATCGAGAAGAATAAGACGGACGGGGAATGTAACATGTATAGGGGAGAGGAGAGGTGTGTACAGGGTTTTTGTGGGGAAACGTGAGGGAAAGAGACCACTAGGAAGACCCAGGCACAGATGGAGGATAATATTAAGATGGATCTGCATGAAGTGGGATGTGGGGGCATGGACTGGATCGATCTGGCTAAAGATAGGGACACGTGGCAGGCACTTGTAAATGCGGTAATGAATCTTCGGGTTCCATAAAATGCAGGGAAATTCTTGACTAGCTGAAAACTGGTTAGCTTCTCAAGAAGGACTGTACTCCGTGGAGTAAGTAAGAGCTACAGCGTCGGGTAATAGGGTGATGAACGATGAAGTGGAAAGGATTAGGAAGGGACTGATGAAAACCATGAAATCCTCAGTCGTGACTGACGGTGTCCCGGCCGAGCCCCAAACCAGGCACCTCCCCTTTGCAAATCTATAACCTCACTGTTTCGCCAACCTGTTCGGTCCCCAGAAATTGATAACTAAACATCACCCTAAAGCTTAACCAACGCCTGATGATTAGCAGTTGCATCATACCTGGTGACCAAAGAATATGGTCCAAACGGTAACATTCCTGGCTCGTATTCGGGAAGTACCCGGTTAAAATTTCAGCCGAGACACAGTTTTCCTAATATGGGTTCTCGGTTATTATCACCACTCCAGACAACTATCGGGACAGTAGCTTAAATTTGACCGGGACCACTTCCTTCCTAGTCTCTATTATTTGTTTTTCATGACCACACAGTAATTCCACCACACATCGCAACACGGTGATATACAAATAAGACTGCTATTAGTAAGTTGTGTGGACCAGGATAGCTCAGTCGGTGTAGCGAATCTCTACGGGCTGGACAGTCCTGGGATCGAATCCCAGTGGGGGCACTGTTAACACACCCGTCCACACCGACCCAGGGGCCCACCCAGCTTCCTATACAACGGGTACTGTGTCTTTCCCGTGGGTAAAGTGTCTGGGCGTGGCGTTGACCACCCACCCCATTAGCGCCGTAGTTAAAGAAAGAGTAGAGCTCTACATCTACTCCCCATCACTTCATGGCCTGTTCTAAGGTGAACTTTAACTTTGCCGTAGTAGTAGTAGTAGTAGTAGTAGTAACAGTCGCACATTTCCATTATAATGCTCGATAAATGTTCGAAATCATAAACAGTATAAGCTGCGATACCTGGCACTGGATGATTCGGAAAGCTGTATTAACCGAACATTTACCAAAAGTTCCACTTCATTTCACCTGTCTCCTAACTGGTAGCACGCAGTACCGATTTCGTGAGTGCGGACTTTAATTGTTGTTGTCTTCTTTGTTTTCTATAGATTATACATACAACATGTAATGTAGCAAAGTGGTGATGAAAGGGTGACAGAAAACGCAGCAAGGAAAAGAGGCAGGTTATCAAGTAACAAATGAAATGGTAGGTCTGACCACGAGGTTGCTAGGTGCACTTGGGTACACGTTAGGTATATCCTTACATGTCCCTAAAATTACGACATCATTGCTTTTACTACAAGTTACAACTGAGCACAGCTTAACCTCATTCGATACAACATTTTTCCACAAAACTTTTGGCATTAGGAGTAAAGCTAATTGATTTGCTGCGTTCAACCTAACCTCTGCTGATTACAGGCAAATTTAATATGACCACAATGGAGCTACACAAACTTCCGTATGAAACCATAATTAAAACTTATATTTGAAATAATGAGGAGTTACATGCTGTATCCATTAACCCACAAATTATTCTGTCGCCGCGTCTTACTCGATTTGAAAGACATCACGCAAATCTGCTATAAAGGAAATTTTCAGCGCAGAAAATATGACCCAACAAGCGGCCGGATCGCCTCGCGTTACAGAGCTAGTATTTCTGCATGCTCGGTTTAACGATTAAAGATGCGCTTTATGACTCTTTGTTCTGACTGAAATTAATAAAGACAGTATGTGTAGCAAAAATGCTGTTCCTTCTGAAGTCCTTTAATCTTACGAACCAACAGTAACGACAGAAACTACAGGCGTGCAGTGTCGCTCCAACTTCTTAACTTCGCGCGTTCGCCATGTTGTCAAGAATGTAGGAAATTAAGAGCTGCGAAGGTTGATTGGTCCGGGAAGACAAACTGTTCGTGATAAATTTCGAAAGATCGGTCCTTCGTTTCAGACGTTGAAGCGAAGAAACACATACACACATATATCATGTCAATCTCACAAGCATGCTTTGTTATCTTAAAGAAAGGAAGTAGACTAAAGCACTTCGTCGACCCTAAATTATGAACCCACATAACAAGACAACATGACCATTATTCTGGAAAAGAGTCTTCAGTGTAACACATATTTAATATTACTAATATATATAAAATTGTCTCGCTGACTCAAGAAACATTAGGAATTTTAGACAACTTCAACAAGAACATCATTACGATACCTAGACACCAATACAGCACAGGAACATTGACTTGAAGATCACCGGCTTCGAACTTCTGGTGCTTAATGACCAATCGCTGTTTAGAAGGATTTAACCTTTTGGCGCCGGAATTATTTTTTTAATTTTAGCACATCCTGTATATAAAATGTGAATAATACAGGAACCAAATACGTTAAAATCATGAAAAAAACTGCATTTTGAAGAGAAAAAACGGAAAGTGTATACCACGTTTAAAATATTCAGTACCTATATTTGTTAAATAAATATATAAAATGCAACTTTAGAGGTTAGCGGTGCGGTACGACCACTATAGTTGATATTAGGCGTCTAAAGGTTAATTACTCTTCGAGCAACAGCATTGACACCCTTCGCGAGCTTCACCACTATCGCTCGCGTACAGCATATGTCATAAACTACGCATGCGTGCGTAGAAGAACATATCTCTCATGAAACAGCAATTAGTCGTAACTCAAAAGATTCGTCAAAATGAGATTCCCGCATTGCTAGACAGTGCGGTTATGAACACTCCTTCTGTCAAAATGTTGTCCTCAAAAAAAATTTTTTTCGTCCTTATTTTTTCGACAAAAAAATACATAACTTACATGCTTGAGTTTTGGTCTTTTGAGGATCGGTCAAGTTTTTTTTCTGTTTCCAATACAATTGTTTACCGGTGTGTTAGAACAAATCGCTGTTTCATAGGCGATGTTATAAATCCTTCGTTTCAGCTTTCGTTGAACAGTTATTCGTAATGAAATAAACGGCTGCAGCATCAGCCATTTCACTTAAAAACATGCATAGAAATTCTACAAAGAGAAAGCATAAACTCACATGCCACAACAAGCAGCAGATATACTTTTGAACCGGACTGTATTCGCCTAGAATAAGAGCCGTTAACAAGGTGGACGCTCTTACTTTAAACGCGCGCTACCCCCGCCAAACTGCTGTTTGTGTATCTGTTGCCAAGGCACATCTTAGCGGGATTTTTCCCCCATGCTAATTAACAATAAAAACCTCCGCTTAAATTTCTTCAGTCAAGATGCTGTTACATATAAGCACAACGTCGACAACAGGCACCTAATTATATGGGGATGTTTCACTAAAGTAACAGCCCTTCAGAGACTGTGGTATACTGTAAATTGTAAGTTAGTAGTTAGTAATATATAACTTAGGGGTCTCTAGGCAGAACATAAGAAGAAAGATAAAATGCTGGATGGAAAACCAGTATCTGGTACTGCGGCGTGGTCCTTGTAGTACATAGAGACAGGTTCAAAAATTGATTTCTGGTCCTGACCTGGCTACAAGGGCACAATTATTGTCCTTTAACCTTTTCGCGCCGGAATTATTTTTTTTAATTTTAGCACATCCTATATATAAAATGTGAATAATACAGGAACCAAATATGTTAGAATTATGAAACAAACTGCATTTTGAAGAGAAAAAAACGGAGCGTATATACCATGTTTAAAATATTCAGTACCTATATTGGTTGAATAAATATACAAAATGCAACTTTAGAGGTTAGCGGTGCGGTAAGACCACTATAGTTGACATCAGGCGTCAAAAGGTAAATAGGACACAATCCAGAGTTTTTATTGGCCTCCTTACTGGACACAAAATCTTCAGAAGACATGTATATAAAATTAGGCTAAGTAATAACGCCACTTGTAGGAAATGTGGTAATGAGAAGGAAACCTCAGCACCACATTTTGTGTGAGTGTGAGGCCTTGACTTCACTCAGACACACAAACATCTGGGTTCCTTCTTTTTGGAGCCTGAGGATATCAGGAAACTAAGTACAGAGGCCATCTAGAACTTTGCTAAAGGAACAGGGCTCCCCTAATTTAGTACAGAACATGGGGCACAAAGTGCCTGTCCTAAGGTCTAGAAGCATCAGTCCCGGAAGGGCTCGAACCCAAATACCATTCAGTTCAATTCATACATAACTTAGGGCCGCTATCCGCACTGTACGGGTCACATTACCTAGGCTGAAATCAGACAGTCTTTCGTTCTCGGCAGACTCCAGTAACAGCACAGTGGCCACGATTGCTGTCGTCGAATTGGTCATAATGATATATAAGTCACAAGTTGTATGGTTCAAGTCTTACGGTGTTTTGAGACGTTACGCCATGTCGACTGGTTTCGACGGGGTGTAGTGTTACAGTAAAATAGTCCAAGAAGTGGCTTTTGACTTGACCGAACTTTTGGGGACTGCTTGACACTGGAGATGATTGTACTATCTAACCAGTCAACATGGTGTAACAACAATGACAACCTGAATCGATCTACAAATCACCTTAAAATAGTATATCCGTCACACCCCATGTGAATCATGGTCTCTGTAGCGCATACCATTAATGGAGCTGTCCTGTTGTTGGTGATTTTGGCCAAGTCTAATGTCAAACTTGTCATATGACAAATTGGTCACTTCCGATCCAAACCCAAAAGTATCTCACGTAAACAAAGCGTTTAGACTGAGAAAAACAAAGATGTGTTCGTAGTGCTTTAGCGATTAAATAAACCATCCCCATTCCACATGCCGAAGTCGCGCTGTGTTCGAGAAGTCCCGGGCTCACTGCTTGATCCCGAAACCAGCTCTCCTACAACACGTTTTATGTGCCTCTCCTTGTCCCATTCAAACTTGGCCACGATCCCATAATTCTACGTTCTTTCCAGCTGGGGTCGTCATTAGTCTCACTTATAATCGACGCTGTGAACTTTTGAGTTTCCAGTAACATCGTTAAATAAGCTGTAGACAAATGATCGCCGGGCCTAACAAATCCTTACAGTCAAAATTTAAACTACGAGTCAAACGTTGGGATTATAACCTTACACATACTCGAACACAAAAAAATCATGGCGAATGAATTGCTTATCCCTATCGGGGATGCTGCACATTTGAATTTTATACCCAAGACCACTTCCAGGCAAATACTAAGGTTTTTCCGTGCTTTTTCCTCAATTGTAAGGCAAGTGCCAGGGTCTAATTCGCAAAGATTGGGCACGGCCCGCATTCTTCCCAATTAGTTTGACCACTCTGGGTTCGAATCCCAGAAAGCCTTTCAGCCATAGTTGTTAATTGTGTTGTTCTATGTATTATTTGTGTGTAAATGTGTACTGTACTACTGCCACCGGCTGTCAACCCAATTGCAGTTAACAAATATATCAAGTAAATACCTTCAAATATGCAGCGCCCTGTCTTTGCACTCCTTTCCCAATCAACCATCCAGTATCTTCCTGACATTTGACACTACATATACTGCTGGCTTAATAAGCGGTCGCTAAATAAAGCACAAAACATGCAGTTCATACGTAAACTCAAATATTTCACTTGCGTTTCAGTTTAGCTTAAACGACGACCCTAATCCAGAGCATGATACGTTTTTACAATAACATAAACCTTACGTAAAACAACATTGCCAGGCACACATATAATACCAAGCCGCTCATGTAGTTCGATTGGATTCATCGATCAGCTTTTATTTATTATACTCATTCTATTTGACTTGATGTGTCAGACATGGCGAAGTTAATGATTATCCCTATATTTCCGCGGTTTTGTATACCACTACCAGTTGGAGAAAGACACAGCACAATGATTTAGGCAACGACGGTTTCATGTCCCAGTAACCTGTGCAGTTTTGCGTCGCCATTACATGGTTCAAGAATTAAAGATTGGAGAAGATAATTCCCTTAATCACTTACCCAGAGCTTTGATGTCCTGACAGCTGCATAACTACGTGCCTAACAACTGGCAATAACTAATAAATAACTATTGTTTTAAACAGACAACACCGATGCAGCTTTACCACCACAGTTACATCTGTTTCACTTCAATGTCAAAGTACACATCTACACACGAACTGACATTCGACACACACGACAAGACAGGACTCGTGGTTCAGCTATCAACCAACTCAGCGTCACCACACAGGTAGCGCTGACTGTAGTCAAATGAAAAACTACTTTCATGATGTTTAGTATTAGATTACAAGTATTTATCGAATTACTAAAATACACACATAGTGTGGCATCATGCCAGTTTTGTAGACACACAAAACAACACCAAAATAAAGTTATAATTATATCAAAACAATACAGTGACGTCACAAGCACTGACAAGGCAGGAATGCAGGTGCATATAGATCATAGCGACAACTTGCCACTGAGACTGGCAGTTACAGTTCTTGGCGTATGAATACGAAAACCAGACATTTGTTGCGTCCAGGGCAAAGTAAAGCCAAGGAGGCATAGAGGGCAGGCAGAGGTATAACTCAGCCCATTCTCGCTACAAGGGGATGTATTACATCCAGGGGCAATACGAAAGTAAGATTGAACACAGGCAATGTATGTATGAGGCAACATGGTGGGGCGTTCGCGTAATATTTGTACCTCCTTGGCCATCGTAAAAGCCAGATACCATTTCACTCCAAGAGAGCGCTTTTACGATTATTTAATGTCGCTAGCAACAATAAAACGTACTTATGTCCTCACGGAAAATGCCCGATTTTAACAAAATTTGGATTTTCTCGGCATATTTTTCATAAAATTTCCCAGTATCAAAATGAACTTACATCTGCCCAGTGGGAACAGTGCTGATACATGCGGACAAACGGACAGATGGACGAACCACGAGTCTAATAACAGAGAGCGCTTTTGTGGTGATTCAATGACGCCGGCAACTACAAAATACACTTAGGCCTTCATACAAAGTATCCGATATTTTTGCCCGACTGTAACCAAATTTGGACTTCCTTGGCAGGTTTTCATAAAAGTCATAAATATTAAATTTCACGGAAATATGTCCAGTGGGAACCGTGTTGATACATGCGGATAGTCGGACGGACGGACGGACGGACATGACGAAGGTAACAGGCGCTTTCCGTAACTTTGCAAACGCGCCTAAAAGTGCCAGAAAATCACATCATAAGCGCCAGAGTTACATATTTGGTAAGTATATCGTACAAGCAAGAAACTGACGTAAAAGACTAAACAGGACCAATATAATCCTGCTGCTTGCCGCTCAAAAACCTGATTATATTCAACTATAAAGTTACTTAGGCGGTCGGTGCGTAAGGATAACAGCATTACCATCTTCATGTGCCGACTGTTTCGAACTCTGGGAGCCTCAACCTCCAGGAACCCTCAGGACCTGTCCAGGCCTGTACAGGGATAGCATACCTTCTACAAGGTTACCTAGCCGATCCCAGTGGCCGCGCGGTCTACGGCGTGGGTCTGCAGCCCCTCGATTGCTGGGATTATGGGTTCGAATCCCACCGGGGACATGGATGTGCGTCGCTTGTGAGTGTAGTGTTGTGTGTTGTAAGGTAAAGGTCTCTGCGACGGGCTGATCACTTGTCCAGAGGATTCGCGCCGAGTGTGGTGTGTCTGAGTGTGATCGCGAAGCCTCGACAGTGAGGAGGCCCTGGTCCACTAGGGTCTGTTGCGCCATGTAAAATAAGGTTACCTAGCTTCATTCTTCATATTGCTGGAAAATTCGATTTCTCCTCTGGAAAGGAATACCAGAAGATAGAAAGCGTTTGGAGTTCTGAGACGAATGAATGGAATGCAGGATTGAAAATTACACAGCGATGAACTTCATAAATGGTACGTGTACGTTAGGTCGTGCCATATCTCAGACTCATATGCACCGGCTTCTCATCCTGGAAGGCCGACTTCGCTCTCACGGTATGGAAAGTGATACTTGTGATGGACGAAGTGGCACTGGGCAGATTTCCCTTCAAGTACTTCGGTTTTCCCCTCTTAGAATCATTCTACCAATGCTCGTCACATTCATAACATATAACGGGTTAATAACATTACAACGTCTGTAAAGGTAAAGCTGTCTCTACACACGACATTAAGGTATATAAAGAAAGTGGAGGTACAGCTCCACTCATTCTTAGCCATGACATTACATGAAGACACGTGGTCAAAATCACACCCCCTGTCGCTTTATCCCCGCTATTCATTGGAGGCTGAGTGGGCCGCAGAGAAGTTCTGAACGTCTTGAAGAAGAGTTTTATCTTTTACTCCTGCTGGGATTCGAAACCCAGATGGCCCAGCCCGTACCCTAGTCACTACACTGATTACACTGAAACTTAAACTGACAATTTTTCTCTGTAAGTCTGTCGGTACTGGAAGTACGAACCATAAGACCCTACCTTCGGTTGGACACAGTTCAGAAAAGGTGCTGCTACAGTACACACGCTAATGTTGTTCATTACACATTGGTTATGGGAGGGCAACCTCTTGCTTCCAGTTGCCACGATTCCACAGACACGCCGATCAGCAAGCAATTGTCAAGTCTGTCTCACCAGTGTCACACGGGACGCGCAGGTAACCCTGTGGCTAGCACCCGGACCTCCCACCACGATAATTCACGTAAGGTCAGAACTTCCTGCTAAGTACCGAGTTCGAGTATGGAACAACTCCCCTTACTGGCTTCCCTGCTCCCATGTTACTGTAGGGAAAGAGTTGGGGTCTTATATTAACAGGACCAGACAGCCTTATTACATGTATGTCCCAGTTCACTACTCATATCAGTCAACGTTGCACAGTCTATGAATGTGATTAATTGTCATTAAAATTATTGTACGTCAGTACTAAGTTACAGTGGCGCCGCCAAAGGAAGGATGGGGACGATTGATCACACTCTCCTCCCCCCCCCCTCCCCCCGAGTAGCCGGATTTACGAAAATATGCATTTCGAATTCGTGGAAATGAGTTACATTTTTATACATAAAATGGGGGAGGATCACGCATAGGGTACTGTAAACGCGAAACTTTTGACATTTATATTCATACTGTAATATACTCCTGTATATGTACATGCTACAGAAATAACAAAACACACACATATTTTTATGATTTTTTTTACATGGTTATGTAATTTTGCAGAATTTACGATTCAATTCATATTGGGCAGTGTAGTCGTAATTTCAGTTGCATCACTATACAGCATGCTATTTACACTGCATGGACGGGTGAAAAATAGTGTGCAAAACTATTGAAATGAAATGTAAAATAATGAAAATTCCATTTCTAATTTTCTTATGCCATGTTTAAAGTAATATTTTTGCTAAAAACATTATTGTAAATATTGCTTTAACTTCATGTCATTGGTAAATATCTTATTTTATATATTATTCTGCATGTATATTAGACAAAAAGTTTAAATTTTTAAAAATTAAACAAAATTCTGAAATGTTTAAACGTAATTTTAAAAATCTGCCTTAGAAGATGGCGTGCTACAGTCTCCCAGATCACCCTTGTGATAGCCACCACCCCCTCCCCTTAAAGAACCCTGGCTACTCCAGCGATCAGCTACAGTCTGAAGACTGCTATCATCCTGAACGTGACGCCGTGTAGTTTAGTTACAAGAATTACCTGTTTACCAAATAGAATGTTCTCATATCCCGGACGACAGCATGACAAAAGTAATGGCGTGGATTTTCACAATTATTGTTCAATTTAATGTCGTCGACTTGATTAACTGAAGGAGGATCAAATGGGATTGTAGCATGCATGGGGAAAAGATATAAATTTGTATAAAACACTATGCGTGATCAACCTTTTGACGCCTAATGTCAACTATAGTGGTCGTACAGCACCGCTAACCTCTAAAGTTACATTTTATATATTTATTCAACAAATATAGGTACTGAATATTTTAAACATGGCATATACTCTCCGTTATTTTCTCTTCAAAATGAAGTTTGTTTCATAATTCTAACGTATTTGGTTCCTGTGTTATTCACATTTTATATACAGAGTGTGCTAAAATTTAAAAAAAAATAATTCCGGCGCCAAAAGGTTAAGCTACTTTAGGAAAAACGTCAAGTTAAAGGACCAAATTGTTTTTAAACCTACTCAATAGTGTTGGAGAAAACAGCATTGCCGGGGTATTGCTCTACAGACATACTGCCTAAAAATAGGCCACGACGTCTTCTTGTTACATTCTTTCGAATTAATGATTTAAGAACATTCAATCTGGTAACACAAACAAATGTAGGTACAATAGTGCATATGTTGGTGTTACCAGAGCCATATAATGTGATTTAAGGTAAAGGTAAAATGATCCCATTAAAGGCCCGGTGTGGCCCAAAGGGTGGGTACAGGTATAGCTCTACTCTTCCATGACCGCGGCACTAGAAGGGGGTGAGTGGTCAGCAGCACGCCCCAGCCGCACTTTACCCTCTACCCATTTTACAGGAGGCTGGGTGGGCCTCAGGGCCGGTCTGGACGGGCGGAAAATCTCGTCCCCACCGGGATTCGATCCCGGACCGTCCAGCCCGTAGTCAGTCGCTATACCTACTGAGCTACCCGGCCCACATATAATGTGATTTACTGGCGGAAACTGAGAATACAACATAGACTGAGAGACTGTTGTGAATCCTTCATGTGTACTCCGTGGCCCTAGTCCGCACGCGAACTATACCGACAGAGCGGCCGCCGCCGGTCGGCGAAGTTAGTGCCAACTTTTGCGGATAGAGGGGTGTCACGTGGTCAGCGCA
>Ga0123352_10014521_pt1 | contig 12541 bp, 9 predicted proteins | sample TergutLab28metaG_FD_89700 | JGI IMG/M metagenome (GOLD analysis project Ga0123352, IMG submission 89700) | Labiotermes labralis P1 segment gut microbial communities from Petit-Saut dam, French Guiana - Lab288 P1 | ecosystem: Host-associated > Arthropoda: Insects > Digestive system > Gut ... | reverse complement strand
GGCCATTATCTCCGTAACCGTTCAACTTTGGATATAGGTGTTTTGGGTTATATCGGTATACTTTAACATAAGGAACACCCTCCCGAAGTCTGGCACATTCCTCCTGGGACACCCTGTATATCGCTACAGTTTGGAGTAATAAGGAGCTGTTACTTAAATAATAACGAGCTAATATTTCAACAGGTGTTTGCTTTGTTGGTAAATACTGATCCAGTTGTTTGTAGTTATTTGGTGTGGCTGAGAAAGAACGAACCGTGGTTTCTTACAAGCTGCTATCGACGTATGTCTGAAATTAACGCACTAAACCATACTTCAAGTTTAGTAGTCGATATTTTAAATGAGGACCTTTGATATACTTGGGGACATTCTTTGATGTGACAGTCGAAACTAGTCACTTCTGAAACTAGTCACTTCCGAAACTAGTCACTTCCTTTCCGTTCGCCGAAAATATAAAACTACAACCAGCAATCAACATGTTGGTTAGATAAGACACGTCTCGGCGGGCCAGAAGAAAATAATTGCAACCATTTGTTTTAGATGTGGTAAGTAAAATCCTAACAATAAAAGCAGAGACGCAATGCTCTGATCTATAACGTGCGATTCCTGACTCACAGCAGATTGGAGTAGCGGCGATCGTTGCGCTAACTTCCGTTACGCGGAACGTTTCGAATCAAGAGGGATAAGACGCCCCCCCCCCCCACCTTGTTATCGGGATCGTAACGAAAGGTTCACTCCTTTAAGCCGCTGATAGTACGGGATAATTAAAACGCAAATAACTTCATCAGCATCTGTCACCGATGTTAAACGCTGAACACACTCCCTCACTTCGCACAGACTGCGACTCCCAGCACAAAAGACATTTCAAACGGTCTCCAGAACTCGTTACTCGCAGCTTGTTTAAAACACCCGGAAAATGTTAATCGTGTAAAGCAGGCTTACCTGAGAATTTCAAAGATGTCAACACCTCGAGGTAGCTGCGTGTGTAATTTACTACAGCCAAGTGTGCAGACAATTCTCTTCGATTTACCTCCAGCAAATAATGCAACTCAGCCCCCAAAACATGATTGTGAGTTTTAAATTTTGGATGAACATAATGAACAACGTGGGTCGGGATAGCGCAGTGGATATAACGACTTGTTACGGGCTGGACGGTCCGAGGATTGAATCCCGGAAGGGGCGAGATTTTCTGCACCTCCAGACCGGCCCTGGGGCCCACCCACTCTCCTGTACCATGGGTACCGGGTCATTCCTTGGAGTAAAGAGGCCGGGGCATGGCGTTGACCACCTAACCCATCTAACGCCGAGGCCAAGGGAAGAGTACAACCATATTTCTACTCCCTTACTTGTCCTTCATGGCTTGTTCTGGGGTAAAATTTGCCCTTACCTTTTATGTTGAACCATACTGCAGAAGATAACGTATTCTTGTCCAAATATTTTTCAAAGGCCAAGAAACATTTCATGTTTATAGAAAGGTCAACCAACACGTATAAGATCGGTGTATTGGGAAGAGATAAAAAAAAAAGATTGTGTTTGAGCACGCGGTGGACGGCCTAACTGTGATAAAGTGTACAAATCTTTCTCTTTCGGGAACAGTCTATAGGTTTATCTGCAGTGACAGAACGTAAAAACCCACAACCAACCACAAAGAGATGACAACATTCTTAATTAGGTATCTGCGTGACCGACATATCGGCCGAGGCGGGAAAATCTACCTTTCCTGCCCAATCTCCAGATCTGACGTCCCCCAAATCTTTCCTGCACGACTTTGTGAAAGGTGAGGCTTAGCTTCCGCCAATGTTTATAAACCCAAACAACTTGAAGGCTCGAATACAAAGACCGACTAAAATTCTAAACAGCATTCACTGGCAAATATTTAGCACCTAGTCGAGTAGTGTGCAGGACAACATATGGAGCAGATAATGAACTTACGCGGAGCATGAAACCAACTTTTTAAAATGTTCTGTGAATTTCGTTCTTTGGCTGTTGCTGACTTAGCAATAAATTTATGAAATCGCTGACAACATTTCTAAAGACAATGTATGTGGTAAAGGTAAAGTGATACCGTTGCAGGCCCGGTTTGGTCCAGAGGGTGGGTAGAGGTATAGCTCTACTCTTCCATGACCGCGGCACCAGAAGTTGGTGAGTGGTCAGCAGTACGTCCCGGCCGCACTTTATCCCCGGGAAAGACCCGGTACCCATTTTACAGGAGGCTGGGTGGGCCCCAGGGCCGGCCTGGACGGACGGAAAATCTCGTCCCCACCGGGATTCGATCCCGGACCGTCCAGCCCGTAGTCAGTCGTTATACCGACTGAGCTACCCGGCCCACAAGGGCAATGTATAGGAATGAATCTAATCAGCGTCTTCGTCCCTACAAAAAATAAAGAAGTGTATCACACCTTAGCTTAAGTACGACGCTCCCCTTAATTGCTTCTACATTCGAGATTTGAGGTCCTCACAGAGGTGACTATGGAAAAATGTCTTCTGCGAATGCGCCATTCTCCACATTTTTTCACATTTATCTCCACGTGTGCGTTTTATTAGCCGATTCCGGCAGCTGCGCGGTCTGAGGTGTGGGTCTGCGGCCGCTCTCTTTTTGGCACTGCCGGTTCAAATCCCGCTGGAGGCATGGATATCTGTCTCACGTAAGTGTTGTGCGTTATCAGGTAGAAGTCTCCGTGACGGGCTGCTCACTCGTCCAGAAGTCCAACCGAGTGTGGCGTGTCCAAACGTGTGATCGTGAAGCCTCGACAATGACGTGGTCCTGGCCCACTAGGGACTGTTGTCCCATGGAAACAAATGCATCTTATTTTCAGACAAGATTCTCGTAGAAATTTTCACCCGCTGGATGAGATCGTCGAGTTGTTCTAGACGTCCCTGATATGACGTAAAATCTTTATTATCAATTATTTAATGTGCCTTAAAATTTATGTTCTTAGTGCGCAAAATTCGAAACAAAGCTTTCAATAATTGGACAAACCCAGATCTGAAAACCATATACAAGATGGGGCAAAATAACCTCCATAAATTTTAAGGTGAATAACAAAAAACTTATTCGAGATACAAACATTCTTTTTTTGGATTCTGAAACTACAACATGGGAAGTTTTAAATCACATAGTCTTAAAAGAATATCTCGCAAGTGGTGGCCGTTGTTTGCGTGGTGTTTGTGTGCAGAGCGCCTGGGAGACTGCAAAACGGACCGTCTGACTGCCTCGATGTTCTCTGGTGTCCTCATCATTTTTCAGACACACTTCCCGTTTCCCTGAAGTTCTCAACCCACAACAGAATGGATTTTCGGTCCGGTACTCGGTCCCGAGGGGGGATTTGGTAGCGAGTATGGAACGCACGCTTCATAGCTACGATAGAGTGACTTTGCGAAAAGTAGGTTTCGACGGCAAATGCGCGCTGCTCGTTGGGCCACACCATCTTTACGATTGCGGAGTTTTGTAACGGGAACCTTTCAACTACCTGCACCTTTCGAGCCCAACCCCAACCTTCTACGGCTTCCCCGTCCTTCACAATGCCCTACTGAAATTGTGGAGGGTATTTTGCCCCACCCTGTACTTTGAAGGTATACGTAAACTTTGCAATAACAGTCCACTCTCTATAAGTCAGAAATTAAAAATAGCCAAAATGTGAAAAGATACTTCATTTGTCTGAAAACTGAACGTGGAAGACAATATTGGGCTCCAAAGAGAAGTAATAAGACGTGGCTTACCAAATTTTACTCCTCATTAGATGCTACTAGGGCAATTAAATTAGAAAGATTAAATGGGCTGGACGTGTAACACGCATCTAAGTTAGAAATGTAAACGAATATTTAATTGTAAATTATAAAACTTGGGAGATCTAAGCATAGATGGAAGGATAATGCTGAAGTATGTCTAACAAACAAAGACTGGAGGGGTGAACTAAATTCAGCTGATTCAGAATGGGGTTAGGTTGTTTAGTCTTATGACCAAAATAACGAAACTTCGGGTTTCTTATGAGGTGGCTAATTTCTTGACCAGTTTAGCAAATATGGACTTTTCAAATCGCCATCGAAAGGGCCTAATTAGTTAATATGGGTAAACCTGAAATGTCTAAAACTCAAAGCCGTTTATTGTAACTTGAACGTTTTAAAACTTCGAAAATTGCTTGTAAATATAAAATTCTTATAAATATCTCCAACAAAATTGCAAAAATATTCTAACAGAATATTCAGGTACGTGGTCTTACTTTAAAATGTTGCTCTACATGATGATGCCTTAAAAGTACAGATTAGATCAGTAAGTTGCTTAATTTTTTTCTGAATTATTAATTTAAACCCATCATAGGCAAAACTAAAGATTTTAGACCAAAAATTATTTGCATTCGAGGGTTTTGTATATCTGGAAAAAGAAAGTGTTTCTACTCATAACGTAGCAGCACAGTAGAAGCACTGGCCTAAGTCAAGAGTTGTTCAAGGGATTTAAAATAGTGAGGCACATGATAAGAAAAGTAATATCGCTCATTTGCGACAACACTGTCACAACAACACTGTCACAACAACAGTGTCACAATAACACTGTCACAACAACACTGTCACAACTCAAAATTTGTGATTTTTCAGGAGAAATGTTTAAAGATTTTGAAGTGCTATTAAGTGCTATGAGTGCAACGACGACACAACTGCTTTCCAGCGGCGAGTTTTGCAAACTGCGTTATGACACTATACCTGTTAAAAGTACATCTGCAAACGATTCTTTCTACATCTATAACACAAAAATGCCAAAATTTTGAGTTGCGACACTCTTATCGCAAGTGAGCGATATGTGTACAGGCCTCACGATGTTTTTACTGAGAACGGTGATCAAGCGTAATTTATCGGCTCCTTAAAAACGTGGATATCTTTGCAACATTGCAAAATCGCAAGGGAAGGTGGGTAGAGTCTACTGCCCTACTGAAATGATGGAAATTATTTTTGTAAAATTCGTTTAGTGTGCAAGGCGCGCATTTAAAGCCCACGGTTTAACAGATACGAGGTGTACTGCCTGAACACGTCTACACATTTACACTAAAAGGTGTTTATGATTTTATCAAGAAATACAAGAACATATAAAGTGATAATATATCTGCCCCTGTACAGAAAAACTCATACTACGCTTAAAGCCTGCCTCATAACGAATGGGTAGCCGCGTTTTGCGAGAATTTCTGAATTAACGGCTTGTAGTTCCGCAACGTGGGTGATATCGAAAACTTTGCAAATATTTTAGGTATGCTCTGGTTGATGGTTACAGCAAGGCATTCAGTATAGCGATTTGCGAATATTAGAATATCAGGAATTGCGTATTCTGGAGGAAACAGTCAAGAGCAGTGACATGCAAAAGCGATAAGAGAAGAGGAAATATATTCAGTAGTGGAATGGTGACAAAAGCGTACTAGTACAGTCTGGAAGCTCAAAATGCCTAATGTTGTCACAGTATGCAGTATGTACAGACTACAGAACACGATATGATTCCAGCACGAGAAGGGTGTGTCCGGCTCTGTGCATGCGAATGCATGCTATAGGAGGGAGAACTGCAATACTACTTGCAGGAGCGACAGACTGTTCTACTATTGCACACAGACTGAAAACATCAAGCATTTCGAATAGCGTGTATTGAGTGAATTGAATGTTTTAAGGATGTTAGTAGCATCCCGTCTTTAAACATGAAATCTTGCGCACGCGCGTCTATCGCATTCCTATCAGGGATCATCTCCTGGTCTGTGGACAGAATACAAGGTCCCAAATTATGGCCCTGGAAAGCAAGCCGGGCAAGATTAATTCGACGTGAACATTTAAGTTACCCTTCCAATGAATCACACCCAATAAATCACAAATCATATCAATTTTTTTTTTGCCGTGGGCTGACGTTGAGAATAATGTATGCATTTCGAAACAGCTTGCGTTCTTAAGCGAGCCGTGCACTAGAAATTCGCCCTGTATTATTTTCATTGCAAAATTCCTGAGAGTAATTAGTAAAAGTATTTCGTTATGTGGTATCAGTGTTGAACATACAGAACGTAAGGGACGGGTGCATTGGCATTATAAAGATACGGAAAGAAGATGCTCATACCAACAATTCTCACATGGCACCCACTCCCATATCCAGTGGATTTCAGAGGGTTTTTACGGGGGTAAAACTGCCGGAGGATAAATGGATAAATTTACACTCAGTTATATCTAGCGCCAATTCTAAGCGTGCGTGGAGTTATACTCCACTTCACATACGATTGAATAGTGCAGTGCTTAGTGAAGAACAACGAAAACTTTACAGGCCTCTTTTATGCTCATCTGTCAGCACGTAAACACGTGTTTCAACATACAAAACAATGGGAAAAACAAACGTTCCGTTTTCATCTCAGTGAGGCTCATTAGGTGGTTAGTGTTTTTATAACAGCCGACTTGAACAATAAACATTTCCTGAATATAATAAAACCTCTCATTCCTAATGTGAGCCTCTCCTACTGGTACAATTTGTATTGCTTTACAGAAATATTAAGATCTTATATTTTATTTATTACTTTTATAAAATGATTTTCAATCACATTCTTGCTTCTGCAAGGTTTATATACTGTATATATATATTTTTTCTTTTTAGGTAAATTCTGTACTATAGAATGAAGTTGAAACTCTGTTTTTTCACGATAACGCTCAACAAATAAAATCCAGAATTACAAATAGTATCACATTATATTCATTTTGGGTAACAAACTGCCCTTTTTATCTTTCACATCTGAAAACTGTGTTACGTAACCATATTGTCCAAAATGGCCGGCTGTACTGATGACGCTGTTCCGAAATCTAACCTGAGAAGATAACTGAAACAAAAAAGTTCCTCTTCTAAAGCACTAATCAATCGACTTGTATAAAGTGCGGGTTTCTCCTTAATTCGCGGAAGGACAATGTTCTTTTCAGTCAGCCCTTCACCTAGCAACAAGACACTGTTCTCTCTTCCAAACACGATTTGCACGTGAACTGTGACGCCACTCTAAAGGAAAAATACCCAGAAACACACAACCCTTACAAATAGTTATCTCTGTCCGCATTCGTGACCTTCAGCTGTCTCCTTCTTGCAGACGATAAGCCGTGCTTCCAACAGACTACCATCTCTCGGACTGCACGTCAGGCAAGCCAAGGCCTGCCCCTAATACGGCAGGATGCACCACGTGCTAATTACTCGCAAGTCTCGTGTTCTGGTTGTTACAACTATGCATCTACCGCCTTACATTTTCTGTTATTTTTCCTTCGTATTGCCTTAGCAAGGTTTTTGTCATTTTCCTTCGTCATTATTCTCAATTTCGCCGTTTTCTCTTCTCCAGTCTCCATTCACTCACCCTTTCCCTTTCTCAGAAAACACGTCTTACTTTCTTTCCTCCTTTTCTTCTCTACTTTTAATTTTTCTCTTCCTTTCCTCTCTATTTCTGCTGAAGTTTATTTTTTCTAGTTCATATTTATTTGACCGTTCAAAAGAAACACGAGATAAAGGGAAATCCACCTTTTGCCTATGACAATACCAGGAAGGAAACAAGCTCGGAAGCATGTCAGGGACGCGCGCGATTTCAACAACATCGAGACGCGAGCTGTCATCAATATTTTTTTTTTCCTGCAAGGCAAGGCGCCGAAGGAAATTCACGCCATTCTGAGAGAAACATTAGCTTGTTTCCTTCCTGGTCGGGCTAAGGACTTAACAGCATCCCTGTTTTATATGGTAATGGTGGGCATGAATCTTGACCACGAGCTTCTCAGACACAAATACCTGGCAAACACAAAGGGTTTTTAAAACCCAATATTAATATATTAATTGTATTAACACAGGTCTAATGTATTCTTGTAAGCTCCACTGCCCACTTCGGAAAGGATCGGGAGCCACGGGATGCGCAACCCTCGTACGTAACGGGTTAATGGAGGTATTAATCCATTCATTATTAACCTCGATACTGTAAGGAACTGAGTTGTAAGCTTCTAGATTTGGAAGATTTACTCCCAGATTATAAATGTTATACGAAAACCAATTTAAAACAGATGCGTTACCAACACAAGTAGCATCTCTTGTCGATGTTGATGGAAGCTCTTTTCAAGTTGATCTACAAGCTTTGCTTTGCACAGCCAACAGCCGTTTGTAAACTACGGTGCATCACTTCATAGTTCCTCATCTGTTTAGTCATTTCATCCGTTACAGATTTTCATCTAGCTGTCACGTCAAATACAGAAAGAAGTACAGTATTTAAATCAAACTGTTGACGTAATGTAGGTTGCGAGGTTCCAAGCTACCGACAGGGACCGGGTGGGGCCGTCGCTCTTCTGGGACATTACGCATGGTATATCGGCAGTTGTTTACCGCCGTTTTAGAACAGCCTTTTAGTTCCATTGTCAATGGTCAAGCAGTCAGTCTTGGACGGCTTGACCTTTGCAGAAGGCAGCGACTGGCTCTCCCAATACGTCGATTACCACAACAACGTACGCTGCTTAATATCCCAGGGGGTTGGAGGCCTTAACTTAGTTGGCTGGAATAATAAGCTGCAATGTTCAAATCATGTCAAGCTGGACTTCCTTGAAAATATCGAAGTGCAAGCTCACGACAAACATAACTCTTTTCAGGCGCTCTCACGAAATTGCGGAAAGCGGCTATTGTCTTCGCCTTGTCTATCCGACTGTCCACCTGTCTGCCCACCTGTCGTCCGCATAGAACAACTCGGCTACCACTGGGCGGATTTTCATTAAATTCAATATTTGGGTATTTTCAAAGATATGTCGAGAAAATTCAAGTTAATTTAAAATATGACAAAAATAACGGATACTTTACAAGAAGGCATATTTACATCTACGATAATATCTTGCTCAATTATCTTTAGACTGAGAAACATTTCAGACTAAATTTGTAGAGTGAATCAAAAGAGGTTTTATGTTCAGTAACTCTTTTCGGAAAATCGTACCGTTTATTAGATAATGTGAAAGAATATGGTTGAGCCGTACAGGCCATGTATGACGCAATAATACGGTGGATGAGCTTTGAATGTTCGATAACTAAGGCTACAGACACAAAATTAGAATGTGTAATAATTATTGCCTTTCCACGGCAACAATGGTTTCGTAACAGCGCCTCAAACATACGTTTATACGTGCATTGCCTGCCATATTAACCCTTTAAAGACGAAGCGCAGACCGCTTTATTTAAAGACCAAGTTCGCACCGCGCAGTAAACACTTTTCATCTCGGTTATAAAAACCAAGTTATGATGTAAATGGCACAAGTCGCTGTTTGTCCCGAGATAAATACAAAACATATAAATACACTGTGGACAGAACGTACAGTTCTTGAAAGTTAAACTTGTTGGTGCATCACGTAACCAGTAGACTTTAAGAGGTTAATTGTTTTCTTTATTTGTAGGAAAGGTAAATAGCTTTTCCCTTGTATTATTGAAAGTGAGTCATACGAATATTTATGAAAATTTGATCAAACTTCAATAACTTCACCCTCACAGACAGATGGACGGACTGCGCGTTTTGCACTGTCCTTTGTTAAAAATCCTTAAATATTGAAAATTTGATAATATGCAAAGTAATTACTAGCTGCAAAGAATAAATAACTGTTGCAGCAGTGACAAAATACGATTAACTTTAGTGTCACCAATCTGCAAACACACTAACAATGCTTACTCCCTCTTCTCCCGTACTCACTTAACTAGCGCCTGCCCTTTCAGCCATTTGACTCCCACTGTCTATTTCTCTGTACTCGTATCGTCATCCGTGAAATGGCGATCAACTTTTAATGTAAATATTGCTCTTCTTTAACTTTGTGCCCTTTTGCCGAGAGGCAAATTCAGAAAATGGAGGCAGACTACGAAACGCAACAAGTCCCATATTGTCCTAGTGGAATGAACAAGTTCAGAAACACGAGACCTTAACCTTTTGGCGCCGGAATTATTTTTTTTAAATTTTAGCACACCCTGTATATAAAATGTGAATAATACATGAACCAAATATGTTAGAATTATGGAATAAACTGCATTTTGAAGAGAAAGAAACGGAGAGTATATACCACGTTTAAAATATTCAATACCTATATTTGTTGAATAAATATATAAAATGCAACTTTAGAGGTCAGCGGTGCGGTACGACCACTATAATTGACATTAGGCGTCAAAAGTTTAATATTGTTCTTTTACAACTTCCAAGATAGGCTTACATTTTCATTACTGCCCGATTTCGTGAATTTATTGTGATACATAACGAGCAGACGGGAATGTCATTTTCACAGTTTTTATCCTCTTGTTTGATATGTAGGATTACGATGCATGGGGCTTCATTTTTGAAGATTAATTAGAATGATTTATAGCTTCACGAAATGTAGGTAAAATTTATAAACGTTTTTACCAGTCGGTCTATTGTATCTTAAACCTTCTGTATACGACATGTAGGATATATGTCCACATTGCTCTGTTTTCTTTTGTAATTACAGTACTTGTGTCCGCTATTATTCCATTATTTTATAAAAAATAATGGAATTATTTAGAACGTTGAATAAGCTTCTGTAAGTTGAAGTTGACGTCCACGGTGTAAAGTATCAGTAACCTTTTAATCTCAACATATAAGAGGATTCCAAATAGTTTTCATAATTTATTGTATAAATACGTGTAGAGTAGAAGACATCTAACATCCGTATTCAAAAGTTGCTGTAAGATGGATCTTGAAAAGATTACCCACGTTGTCAGGTGGATGTAAAAAGCTCAAAACATATACTCGTATACTGGTGGATTTAGATACTGACTCTTTTGAATCTGTGCGTTCTGATATTTACTACAAAGCTATGCGAACTATTAAACACACAATTTTAATGTGAAATTTTATATAAGTGCATTTGTTTGTTAATAATTAAAGTAATTAACACACAATTTTTTAAAACGAAATAAACTTAGAGACTTGCTCCGTACCCATTTCATAGTATTTATTCTAAGGATTAACCTCGCAGAATCTTTTACATTTTCCAGGGATGTACCTGCTATGTTTGTCTTGGCAACGGCTTAGTAGTCATGCGTTAAATCGAAAAGTGTGTAGTTCGCGCTGTCGCCATATTGCTAGCTATATGATGTTTCTTTCATGTTTGACCGATAAGCGGCGGATCGACGACCTAGTGAAATTTTATTACACTTTCTGAAGTTTAGTATCACTAAGATCATTTGTCTACCTCCTGTCATCGACCCGTTAAACTCCCCGACACACGGAATATGTAAAAACTCTGGCAGAGTCAGGCGGGGCTTTGGGCTGGCGCTTATCGGTCATGTCGGAAAAAAACAACACCCTGTACCTACCTGTTCGAAAGAAAATAACCTACGAAAGGTTCACAGTTCGTAAGGTCTTTATCATAGCTTCCATTAGCTTCATATTGTGTTATCCAATTGTCGTTACACGTAAATACATCAATCAGTGCAACTATCATGCAGATATAAATTCATACTACAAATTCGCTATACGTTTCGGCACAAGACGCCAACTTTTCGTGAATATATTATTACACAGTATTATTTATAATGAATATGAATAATAAAAATAATACAAAATAAATCTATAAACAAAGATGACGTTTGGATTCATTCGTTTTCTTATGTTTCATTTACACAAAACGTTGTCAACATGGAGCTAACTTTTCTTGCAGTAGATTCTACACTACTAAAAACACATTCGAACGTTGTTTACATTCATATATTTATACATATATGTACTTGAACGGACGTACACATTTTTATTATCTATTATATACCTAATCTTCTTATCAGGAATCAGGCTTCAGTACTCTTTGATCAAAACTTTTAGTTTGATTTCAGTATAACTGCTGGGATTGCGGGTTCGGATCCCGCTGGAGAGATAGATGTCTGTTTCGTGTGAGTGTTGTGTTCTTCTGTGATATCAGGAAGAATTTCCTGCTTCGGGCTAATCACTCGTCCAAAGGAGTACTACAGATTGTGGTGAGTCTAACTGTCGTGTTATCGTGAAAGCTCGATGATGATGTGGCCTTGGCCTAAAATGTTTTTGCGCTATAAAAGTATAGTGAAACTTATGACGTAACCACATGAAGATAGTGTATCCTATTTCTGTTACAGTGTAACGTGTGGCGTTACAAAATTAAACAGTCTAATAATCGTACTTGGCAATCAAGTGGTAATACAGAATTAATGAGACTCTAATAAGAATTCAATGCAATTTTCGGATTTTTTGACAAGAAAATTTCAAGCTAGTTCCAAAACTAAAACTCTAAACTCCGTGGCCTTATTCCGCACGCGAACTCCAAAGAATACATAATTGTATGTCCCCTCCGCCGGCCGAAGATTATTTCCATACACGCATTTTCATTCCTCGGAAATAAAAAATCCATACTCTGGGCTTATTTACTTCACATGTAACTTTCCATGGCTGTTTATAGTCTGAATACTGAGACAGCAAATTACTTTACTTGGGGGGGGGGGGGGGGACACCCCCCCGTAGGCCACGGCTTCCCCTTTTGCGGGGTTTTTGGTTCAGAACAACACCCACCCCCAGCGGGT
>Ga0123352_10014520_pt1 | contig 12542 bp, 6 predicted proteins | sample TergutLab28metaG_FD_89700 | JGI IMG/M metagenome (GOLD analysis project Ga0123352, IMG submission 89700) | Labiotermes labralis P1 segment gut microbial communities from Petit-Saut dam, French Guiana - Lab288 P1 | ecosystem: Host-associated > Arthropoda: Insects > Digestive system > Gut ... | reverse complement strand
CAGGAACCAAATACGTTAGAATTATGAAACAAACTGCATTTTGAAGAGAAAAAAAAACGGAGAGTGTATACCATGTTTAAAATATTCAGTACCTATATTTGTTGAATAAATATATAAAATACAACTTTAGAGTTTAGCGGTGCGGTACGACCACTATAGTTGACATTAGGCGTCAAAAGGTTAAGTTCAAATTCCCTTACGAAAGATGTGTACTGAAATATCGCAAACGCACATGTAATGACACGATGCGACAATTGAGTCGCTGATTAGCAAAAGGCGAATTCATCATTTCTTGTAATTTATCGTTTATTCTCTCAGAATGTTCTATCGTCCTTCCTGTTTTCGCAATATAGGAAAAGACAATTTAGACTTCCTTTCATAAACAAGGCATTTGTTATCAAACAGATTAATTCTAACATCAAAAAGCACAGCCTGTTTGCAAAGAGAAGTTACATATTTGATATAACAGATTCATATATATTCATGGTTGGAGATAGCGTCTGGTAAACATTTAAATTATATTCAATTATTAGGGCAGTTAAATTTTAAGATTACATATTTGCAGGTATCAAATAATATTTTGAAAGTGTTATATAATATCTGATTAGGTCACATTTGAATTGAAATTTTGTCTGTAAGAAGGAACTGTGTCACAGTGGCCCTACCCAATAACAGTCACATGACAGTTTAGTGGTCTTCACGTAATACGCAACATGTTGCAGTATAAATGCACAACTGGCGGTGTTTCTGTTCAGTGTTACGCTGTTGTGCACTGTGATATTGACAGGTAACGGGGTACGTTTAGTGCTGCCTTCTTATACTCTTGCTCACATCTGTTAACACCATACACGTAAAAAGGGAAAAACGAGGATTCGCCCTGCGTAAATGAAGTTAAATTTCTTTATTTCAAACTTTCGCCGTGTTCTGAATGCTGTGTGTTTTCTTCTGGGTATTTCCCCGCCGTCTGAGTTTTATATGCCGACGTTTCGGAACACTCTGTCTGTTCCGTCTTCACAGGCAGGTAGTACCTAGCTGTCTATGAAGTTGGAACAGAGTGTTCCGAAACGTCGGCATATAAAACTCAAACGCCGGGGAAATACCCAGAAGAAAGCGCACAACAATGTTAAATTTGGAGAATATTAACCTGGGCCATATGATGTATATTCTATTAAAAGTTTTCTTAACTTTGGAAAACTTTCTTGCCTCCGGTATGACAGCGGATACCGATCAACCTATCCCAAATCACACGGCATCTTACCGCAGAAGGCCGCGGGCTTCATACACACCGGAGTCGAACCTGCAACGATTAATAATTATAAATTCTTTGTATAGCGGGATTAAATTTAAAAATTATCGGTCATTTTAAACGACAGCCTTCAGAGTCTCGCAAACGTTGTGGCCCGCACATACCAGTCACGTGATTATCAGCTACTACTTAAACAGACGAATACTGCCGTCTCCACCTGTCAGCAGAAACACGCTGATCTACGCACAGTGGTCTGACTTGTAGAATAGGCCTAGACAGGCTGCTGCTGACGTTTGAGGATTAGTGAAATTACTTTTGTTATATCACACTGGGTGCTTTGCTTTTAGACGGAAAGCGTGAGGAGAATTTTGGCTTAATGTCTGATGACATCAGTAGATTCACTAATGTCTGAGCCGACCGAATTTGACGTTGAAATATCTACTGAAAGAATATAAGAACATAAATCACCAGATATTTATCAAATAACAACAGAACTGACTATTCCATGTAGTATTAATTTTCTTTCTGTTTTCAATAAATTTATTAATTCTAATTCGAATAAAGAGGAATTACCTGAATAATGGAAAGATTTTGATTTTGCTGAGGGAGAATCTGAGTTTGTTTCTGGGTTTAATGTTGAGAATGGTGCTGGGGGTTTTGCTTTAATTTTTTTTGGCAGAGTATGCGAATATTCTTTATATGAGTTTATTGTTTTGTATTTTTTTCTTGGTTAATGATCTTTATACTTTTCTTTTCATTTTAATCTTACTTTTGTTTCTTTTTTATTTGTATGGGTTCGTGGTACTTTGCCTCATTTTGTTGTTTATTTTGTGGTTCTCCTTCTTCTTCTTCTTCTTCTTCTTCTTCTTCTTCTTCTTCGCCCGCATCTAATACCACAGATGTACTGCAGCCAATAGGCTTATTGTACTAACCTCTTCACCCCGCTTGTTTGGACGTTCCCACATTCGCCGCCAGGTACCCCCCCACGTCCACATCGACGCGAGAGGTCCTAGAAGCGAAAGGTGGAACTATGTGGACGAGAATTAACCGGTAATTTTGCCTGAGATTGCGACTTCCTCGTCAATTCAGGGAACTTTTACATGCCGCAAATCTGCGACATGGGACCCACGGCTTTACTTCCCATCCGAAGGAAGGCGTGTTGAGGAATTTTTCGCCTTAAAAAATCCTGACGGTTTTGAACCCGCGAATTTGTGTACTTAAAGGCAACACGCTACCCCTAGACCACCGAAACCGTTCTTTGTGAGGGTTCATTGGGTTTATCTATTTTTGTTTCTATAATTCGTAGTCATGGTAATGATTATTTTCAATCTTATAGTGTTCTTCAACATTAAGGTTAACAATTAACATTCAATCCAATTGCTATTATAGCAAAAATTATTCCTAAATTTCCAAATGCTTCCTTCTTTCCTCTTTCATGGCAAATGATGTAAGAGATTATACCAAATCCTAGTAGGATGAGAATATAAACTTCGGGGTGTCCAAAAAATCAAAATAGGTGTTGGTATAGAAATGGATCTTCCCCTCCTGCAGCGTCGAAAAATGATGCAGAGTGAATTAATCGGGATTGTCGGTATGGATTTTAAAGTAACAAGCTAACCACTGAACACATACTCTGCATTAGTCAAATACTAAAAAAAATGGGACACAACGAAGCAGTGCATCAGCTATTTTTAAACTACAAGAAAGCTTACGATTCAGTTACGAAAGATGTTTTGTATAATATTAATATTGAGTTACTTTAATTTCCATGGAATTGGTAAATCCCACAAAAATGTGTCTAAATAAAACTTACAGCATGGTATGGATGGGATGTTTGTCGTATTTCCTATTATGAATAGTTTGAAAAACAGTAGATTCATTATCACCATTGCTCTTCAAGTTTGCATTAGATTACGTCTTCCGTAGTGTAGAGGTAAACAAATGTCATACCGTTTGAATTTAAATGATTTGTTGTTGCATTCAAATTTGCATCATGCTGTGTCATGATCTCATAGTGGCGTATGTGACATAGTCCAAGCCAGGAGTATGATTCATGGTCAAGGGTGGCTGGATAGTGTCTTCTTTATTGTAAGTTGCAGGCGCCCTGACAGCGTGGCTTGGCTTAGCCAGATTATAAGTTAACCACTTCTGCAACGTACGTACACGTGTAGACTCTGCACATACGTGTAGACTCTGCACACACGTGTAGACTCTGCACATACATGTAGACTCTGCACAAGACAACAGCAAGCCATTTACCATAGCTTCTATCTAGGGCAGTGTTATTAACTTATTGTGTTATAGGGAAACAAATTATATTTCAAATGTAATTATCGATAAAGATTCCATTGAGGATCTCGCTTGAGTAGCACGCATATGCTGGCAGGCTGTATAATGACCAGAGGGGACATAGATGGAGCCGAAGATTATTGTAATTTTCCATAGGGCAATGTAATTAACAATAGAGCTCAAACACAAGTGTTCGTCCCATAAGAGTTACAAATTAATATATCCTAACAATCAACTGTAACACTTCAAGTGATATTGAACAGTACATACAGCCATATCAGTGTAAGAACACAGCGAGGCCACGAGGTCTAACCTTTATTCAGTGACATCCGTTCAAGTGAATATTCCAAGCAGTTAGTATAAAATTAACAGTAATAATCAAGCAAAATTTTATGCGTTGTGATTTATTATTCAGGTAAATATAATCAAAATTTTGAAGTAATTATTTTTTGAGAAAATAAATTTGAACTTTTTTTAAACCGGCATTTATAAAAGGTGGCAAGGACGACACAAACTTTCCATCATCCAGTGTGTCTCGCTGTACTAGAGCAGTGTATCGAGAGATGCTGAGGAAAATATTTGGGCCTAAGAGGGACAAGGTAACAAAGGAGTTGAGGAACAAACCTAGTGAAGAGCTAAGTGAGCTTCATACATCACCAAAATATTTTTTGGAGGTCAAATAAAGAAGAATGAATTGGGCGGGACATGTAGCACGTATGGGAAGGGGATAGATGTATATAGGATTTGGTGGGGAATTCTAAGGGAAAGAGACCATTTGGAAGATCCATACTTAGATAAGAATATTATATTCGAATGAATCTTCAGGAAATGCTTAAGGGAGCGTGGACTGGACTGAAGTGGCTCTGGATACGGACTGGCAGCTGGAACTTGTGAATGCTATAATGAACTTTCGGATTCCATAAAGTCCGATGAATTTCTTGGCTAGCTGAGAAACGGTTACTTTCTCAAGTAGGACTCTGCTCCGTGCAGTAAGTGAGTTAGTAAGTCTGATGACGTCAGGCAGCGTAACCTTGAATGACATACTCTTTTATAGAAACTTTCCATTTCACATCTATAGAGGTATCAGGGTCTGTTGGAATCACGCAGTTCCCTCCCAAAATTCTGTAAACTTTTGTTTAACTCCAAATCCTGTCACAAAGGAACTTATCTTTTGAGATTCCTTTCGCTTTGTTATTTAACCTGGGCGCCTTTTCATGTAAGTGTTTTAATTTAATTGGGTGGAATTCAGATTCAAATTGGTACTGCACTGAGATTAATTTTCGAAGGAGTGAATAGGCTTACAACAATAAGGATAAAATTTTGTATAACCTGTTTATTTAAAAGTGAAGTGAGACGAGATTTTTTTTTCATAATGCAATAAAAATCGGCATTTATATGTAACCAAATGTCATCCTATAATGGGCTATTAAGGACAAAAGTGGAATAAAGTTTTATCTCTACTTCATCTTTGATCTCGCCTCTGTAAGGGAGAGGGTGATTAAAGCCACATACTGGCCACATTACCCCCTTGAAATTGATACATTTTCTACAACAGGAAGTTTGGTCCTCATTGCTGGTCCGGTCTAGTATAATAATTCTCATCTCCAAGGTTTTCGATGCCAGCACCGTCCAGTATATAAGTTTACAGAAATATATTATATTTTAACTCTTAACCCGCTAACGTGGACAATATTGTGAGCTCCTAATAATGCCAGCAGATGGTAGATGGGATTTAACTTGGCGTTGAAAGGGTTAACGTTGTTTGTGTACCTGGATCATAAAGTAATAAGGTAACTGAGGAGAAATTTCGCAAATTTAGCAGCTTAAATATACAAGTGAATGTTAATTATATAACGCCATATAAAGTTTTTGTAATATGAAGGTGTGATAATTACCGCAGTTTTAATGTTAAGAAAGACTCATAAGAATAAGGAATTTTATTACAGTTTTTATATTTTGAATTCAAGGTTGACGTAAGTGTTTTTGATTACTGAATTGTGTCAACACAAACTCTTCTCAGAATGTGCTGAAAACACAAAACTTGTGTCTGCATGACTTATTATTAAAACCTCAGTCAGCAACGATCTGATATATATATATATATAATAAATAATAGGCAGTTACAAATATAAACTAACATTATAGAATAATGCAAAATTTGTATTATCGCAAGAATAAAATTAAAGTCACTTCAAATAGTATATATTAATAGCGAGGCTGGTCAACACGTCGAACTGCAGCTTTGAAGATCATTTGAGCCCTTGGATATTGTTGAGCCTTGGTTGTGTGGGAAGAACAATTATTGCGTCTTTCTAATAGCTTAGTATTTTCTGACAAAATTCCCTGGACACTAGACTTTTGAACTTATGTCTTTGCTTTGTCACATTGTGTGTTTCTTTTATCTCTGTATCACTAGCAGGAAATACAAAACAAATCTGCAGGGTCAGAAGTGGGATTTTATTGTATTCAGTACAATGAATGACTGATTGAACGATTTTATAGTGTCTGAAATACTTTTGAGAAACTCCATCATATGGAATCCAATTTGGATTCAGAAGGCTCGTAACAACCGTCCAAAAGCAAAAGGGTTTCAAATTAAAGTAGCAGAACTGTATGCCGTACTTCTAAGTATATGTTTGTTGTTTCCGAAGTGTTGCAAATTTTGTAACAATAATCCACAGTTGGAGCCGGCAGATGTAACAGGGACGTTATTGATTTGTGTTCGGCAGTAGCCAAGTTCGATTTACAGCAAGGACGATGTTATTCCTGTCTGAACTCTTTAAAAGACATTTTAATTTCTTTTAGTCAAATGCAGAAAAATTCCTTCATTATGACTAAAGAGCCTTCTTCCCAGGTTTTATCCTATCATTTTTACTAAATATCCTAACATTTGATAACTGCGTTATTCAGGGCTATTACGCGAAGTCTACTGTTAATTTCTTAGCAACGCTTCGGAACAAGAAGTATGTAAAATCTTCAAGTGTCAAACTGAAGGTTTTCAATCATTTTTTAGGCCCAGTTTCAATGTTTATTGAACACTAAGGGTGCGACCGACATGTTGTCCCGAAAAGTCGGTAAGAATTTATCACTACGCTCTACTCAATAACACAGATGATCACAGCAACATGGAGTGTAATTAAATTGAAACTAATTAAAAATGACGAGAAAATAATGATTTGTGTCATGACTATGCTACAGTGAGCATTTCTAAGTTTACGTCACAAGTACGTCAGAACATGCTGATGTGTTTTGCTGCTGGTCTTTAAAATTGGAGCTGAACGTTAGCCTATGCAACTCAAGATCTCAGTTGAAACACACATTGCCAGTTGGTCTATATATATATATATATATAAATGGATTAGTGCATAAATGTGTCAAAAATAACACGATTACTAAATGAATCGGTAAATGCTTTCACAAATTATTCTCCTATTTCTACATTTATACTTCATCTAGAGTAACTCTCATATGTGTATAGTGAAGCAGACAAATTTGCTCTCAAAAATTCTAATGGAAATTAAATATGGGAAAAATGTAGAATATGTCCACAAAATATACTTATTTTTTGAGCTTGTAACGGAGGGCGAGTGGAGATTTCATGGTGAGAAATTTCATGATTTTTACTCTTCACAATATTTTTCGGTGATCAAATAAAGATGAACGTGAAGCATGTAGCACGTAAGAAATACAAGTGGGTTGCATGTAGATTTGGTGAGGAAACTTGAGGAAAGGATCCATTTGAAATGACTCAATGCGAACATTAAAATTACATTGAAACACATACACACACAAAACCTTATATATATATATGAATTTTTTGTTTGTTATTATGTATAAAGTTCCGTGAGAAATAACTGGTAAGACTTAATTGACAGAATACTGTGCATGTTGAAACCAGATAAAAAGAAGCAGAACCTGTTAATTTTGCACATTTCTTAAGACACAATTAAAACAACAAAGGCTTCGTTGCTTGTTTTCCTTTAGAAACAAGATTGAAACTTCAGTTAACTACAGATAAGGAATCAGAATCCAGCAAAAAAATAATCTTTGCAATTTTTGTTAGTTTACCAGGACAAATTAATAGATAATCCCCATACATTTCTCCTCTCTCACCGTTCCTCTCTTACATCGCTTTCTCCTACGCCCACCGTATAATATAAAGAGCGCCATTACGTACGTGAGAGGCTGAAGATATCTTCGAGTTGCTAAAAACCATTGACAAGGTGACGACGCTAGAAGCGATTTTTGAACCTGAGAAATTAGTTCTCTTTGATGAAAGTGAGGAACATATTCATGTGCCCAAAGACAGGATCAAAATGGATTTCATTTTGTCCGAACCGAAACTTGAATCCGTGTGTTCGAGAAGATTTATTGAAACTAACAGCGAGAAGCAACAACTTCACAAACATCATGAAGATGATCGCCTCCTTCCCGACCTAAAAATTGTGTGTGTCACTGAAGATATCGTGAAAGAATCCCTCACTAATGTTAAATGTTTCCTTTCAGAATGTTCACACAGCAAGAAAGCAAATAGCCTCTTAATTCTTTGTCCATTTGCTGCTGCTATAAGTTCTTTACAGTCAGTGTCTGCAGACAGCTTGACGCCAGCTTCAGTCACTCGAAGTCCCACAATCAAATTCAAAACTCTCTCTATATGTTGATGACCAGTTTCATTAGTTTCTTTAAGGAAGCTTTTTCTTCCAATTTTCCACCAAGATGTCATCCGATGGGCTGCTTGTCATTGTACTTCATCAACTGGAAGTAAATTTCAACAGCCACACGTGCGGTAATTCATTCATCATATAACATGGTGTGTAGTAGTCAAAAGACTTTCATTGCGGAACAATAGGACAGGAAAATCATGCGATATTTTATTTATTATATTCTTGTAAAATAATAGACAATTCCAAATTTGATTCTCACTGAAATCAGAAACCAAGGCTGCAGGTAAGTGAGGGTTCAGAGTTGTTTAAGGACAGACTGAATAAAAACTTGTTAAAAGAACAGACTGAATAATAAAGAAATAGACAGAAAAAGAAAAGGATAAGAAGAATGTCCCCAATTACACTTACTTTTAACGATAACAATATCTAATTTCAAATTTTTACAGTTCTTACATGAATAAGAAGTTTATATTTTCTTCAGTATGCAACGTAACGGAGACACTGTGATGAGAAATCATTAAAAATTAAACTACCGCTGATAAACTAGGAAAAAAAGCCATGGTATTATTACCTCAGTCCCAGCGCCTTATTCTTGCTTCTGGGAAATGAATAACAAATCATCAAGGAAATAGAGGAATGTACAGTACTGAGCAAATGAATACGGTTCGTTTCTTTTCAGGATGAAAAATTTGAGGTTATGCTGTTGGTGATACTGCTCTTCAGCGCAAGTACGATTGCAGAACTCCTGCCATCTAAGTCCCTTACATTGCAGGAAATCCACTTGGTGCGCTGTCTGACATACATCAGCCACAGATATTTTGCACGAGGGCGATCTCTGGTGATATCATCGCCGGCTAACTACGGAGATGTGCAGCAGGCATTGATTGCAGAGATACACCGAAATGCTACCTGGCCTGTCGGTGTTACTGTTGATGGTAATATTAGGAAACCATATGAAACAGACTTCATGGATAGAGATGGCGGTTACATTATATTAATACCAGATGGGAGTGTCAAGAGTTTAAACAATGAAACTCTAGGTCTACCTGTAGTACGAAATGAGCAGACAAGATTCTGGAATTCTGAAGCTCGGTTTGTTGTAGCTGGAGCAAATGAATTCTCAATGTATCAACAAAAGGACATATTTGATTATTTGTCACAACTTAGGATATATAACTGCATTATCTTAAGCCCAGAACATTACGTAATAGACAAAGAATATAGCAAACCGCTAAACATTAATGATGTAGACACAGGCATGAAATTGGGTGTGTACACTTGGTTTCCATATCAGAGTGAAGACCGTTGTACTGAGGTGAATGATATCACCCTACTGGACAGTTGGGTTATTTCGGCACAAGGGCATTTCACCAAGAACAGCAACTTGTTTCCAGGAAAATTAAGAAACGGTTTTAACGGATGTCCTATGAAAGCAGTTGTAAGAGACGGCTATTGGGATTTAACTACAACTTATATTGACCACACGGATTCAAATGGGAATGTTGTCATGGAATTAGTTGGCATCGAGATGGATTTATTAAGAGTCGTTTTGCAACAGATGAATATGACGTTTGTTCATGTCAATAAAACAGACGATTCTATAAATGAGAATGGAAGACTGTCAGATGATTTATTTTGGGCTATGATTGCTAAGGAGGCAGATATAGTATTAGGTGATTTGCAGTTCGATATTATCTTTAACTCATATTTCGATTGCACTAATGCCTACTATATGTTTAGTGTCCGCTGGTATGTACCGTGTCTTGTCAAATATCCAAGATGGAGCAGCGTATTTAGAATACTCTCTGTGGAGCTGTGGATAATTCTGATCATATCGATTGTGACCGCGGCCATTTCGACTACACTTGTTGGTCGATACAGCTGCACGCCGGAGTGGCAATGTTACAAGACACTGACGAGTTCCTTGACAAACCTCTGGGCTGTCGTCCTAGGGGTGTCAGTGTCAACGATGCCACGCGCACCGTCACTACGTTGGCTTTTTCTCACCTGGGTGTGTTTCTCTGTGGCCTTCTGCACAGTGTTCCAGGCATTTCTCACATCGTTTCTTATTGACTCCGGATACAAAACACCAATTCAAAATATGGATGAGCTGTTCGCCTCAGGTACTAAGATTGCCTATCCTGCAGGCAAGAGTGACATTTTCGATAATGGTGACGAAACTGAAGCATCAATTGTACAAACAAATGGTGTGATGTGTCCATCGGTTGACGTTTGTTGGGAATGGGCGACGTATCAGAAGAATGCTTCAATTTTGTTGGATGATGATGACGCAGAAGAAAGTTTCGCCCTTGGTTTGTATCTTGGCGAGAACTCTAAACCTTTGTTGTGCGGGTTAAAAGACGGCATATTTCGTCAAACCGGTGAAGCAATGATAATGTTACATGGAGACCCTCTATTGAGGCGAGTTACTGAAATTATTGATCGTGTGGTTGCAGCAGGTCTATATAACTATTGGAATTCACTGCGAATACACTCTTTAAAATTATCCTCCCGGAATATTACTATCGTTCACCCTCCTGACGGATATTACAGTTTCAGCATGCATCACCTGCAACCTACCTTTTATCTCCTTTTGATTGGTTGGTGTCTAAGTGCCCTCTGCTTTGTGGTCGAAATATTGTACAATCGCGTATTAAGCAAGAGAAAATGAAGATGATAATGATCTGCTGCGTAATTTGATGTATGGCGTAATTTAGGCAAGACCATGTCACCCACAACTCGCCTAGGAGATCTCTTGCTTAGTGTTAGCGAGTGAAATAGCCATAATCATACAACGTAGGAATTAGATAGCTCGACAATCCAGTTCTAATTCTTTCCACAATTTAAAGGTGAGCTGAAGAATTTTAGTTCCATGTCACAAGTTATTTACCAGCGGTATTTTATACAATGTGAGAATTTACTTGTGGGATAATAAACTGCAGAGAATAACGAGTATATGGAAACTGATTTCACAATCCCTCCCTTGTATTTGGTCGCTATCGAAGTATTTCTTTTAAATTTAGGCAAGGATAGTATAAAAGCAACTAGTAGAGCAGAGTAGTGTGTAAAAGGTTGCATTGTAATCCAAGGCTGTATGAATTGAAGTGTTTTTCTAATTGAATTATGACTTTGTTAAACCTGCTTGTTCGCACGTTTCTTCTTCGGAAATTTCCACATAAATTCTATTATACCTAATTTGGAATAGGATTGGTACTGACATTCTAGTAGCAGATTTATTGCTAGTTTTCTTTATGCTACTGCAGTTCTCACCGTCATCACACGGATTTATTCAATTAGTTAAAACTCTGTATATAAATGTGTTAGGCGCACTTAGAGGTTGAGAAATGGATAATTCAGTTTTTTCCAACAAAAAGGTCTCTCATTGGTATTCTTGTAATGTCACCGATGTTTATTTCACGACTGTCTTAGTGTTAAACATCAGTGCCCGTCAAATAGGCTCTTGTTTTCATAAATAATAATTTGCAGTGATCTGTAGGAAACAAGTCGTGTTACATTTCAGTCATACGTCTTATACTGCCTGAGAAAATTCGTTCAAAGTTGTTTTAACTCTATCTATTGTAAAGATCGTAATTCCAATGTTACTACTGCACTGATGAACTGTGTAGTTCTTATTACAGCCAACGACAATTTTCCTTTTGATATTCTTTTCAGTTTCAGTGATATGAATGAATGAATTTAATAACTTTCTCATCACATTTGAGTTTTATGGGACGATTATGTCAATCCGTCTAAATGAGATAAATCTTTCAACCTAAATTATTGCTTCTTTCTCTTCTTAACAATTTTCAAACAACACGAGACCATATATATTTAATTAAGAAAATCTTTCCAATTTTATTTTAAAATAATTGTATTATATTTATTATAAAAAATATATTATATTCTGCATTAATATAAAATTACTTATGTTATGTCTTCTTAATTTTAATCAAATTTTAAAAAATTCACTTTCTAAAATAACCTTTTATTTAGTCTGATATTAACTTCATTTATGCATAGATATATTTAAATTTTGATAAGGATATGTACCACACAGTGTGAAATGTTGTAATTTGCCTTAATTATTTCTCTCTTTTACACTAAATAAATTTTTATTCCTCAAGAAAATGTGGTGTTTAATTGCTCTCTGATTAACTTCCGGCGTTCTGTGTTGGAAATTAAAAAACACGAAATTCCCTTAAACCTGAAATGAAATGTTGCTTTCACATCCGAAACGCTGGTATGCCATACCCACAGACGTGAGCTACGTCACATCCCTCCTCAAGACTGTAATTACATAACTTTCTCCACAGTCAATACCTGAAACCTCAGAATCTAACATT
>Ga0123352_10014519_pt1 | contig 12542 bp, 10 predicted proteins | sample TergutLab28metaG_FD_89700 | JGI IMG/M metagenome (GOLD analysis project Ga0123352, IMG submission 89700) | Labiotermes labralis P1 segment gut microbial communities from Petit-Saut dam, French Guiana - Lab288 P1 | ecosystem: Host-associated > Arthropoda: Insects > Digestive system > Gut ... | reverse complement strand
TAGTAAGTAGTAATAGTAGTAGTACATAGTAGTAGTAGTAGGTAGTAGTAAGTAGTAATAGTAGTAGTACATAGTAGTAGTAGTAGGTAGTAGTAAGTAGTAATAGTAGTAGTAGTAGGTAGTAGTAAGTAGTAATAGTAGTAGTAGTAGGTAGTAGTAAGTAGTAATAGTAGTAGTAGTAGTAGTAAGTAGTAATAGTAGTAGTAGGTCATAGTAGTATGTGGTAGTAGGTAGTAGTACTAGGTGGTGGTGATAGTAGTAGTAGTAGTAAGTGGTAGTAGTAGTAGTAGTAGTAGTAGTAGTAGTAGTAGGTAGTAGTAGTGGTAGTGGTAGTCATAGTAGTAGTAGTAAACTGTCACATCTCAGTCACCTTCAATACCAGGTTTGATTGACTGATTGTGATTGGGTTCGAGACCTCAAGGTCCCGATGTACCTAGGCCTTAATAAATGTGCCCTTTCTGCCCCACATCAATTTATGGGGGCCCTCTTACTTTGCTAAAGTTCCAGATGGCCCCCAAACTTACACTCTTGATGTCCTCTGGCTCCAAGAAGAAGGAGCGCAGATACACATGTCTGAGTGAAGCCAAAACTTCACATTCACATAGAATGTGGACAGAGGTTTCTTCCTCTGCTCCACACCTCCTACACAGTGGAATGTCTGACAGCCCCATTAGGTGAAGATGTCTCCTCAGGGTGTTATGTCCAGTGAGAAGGCCAGTAACAGCCCTGGACTATGTCATGTTAAAGGACAGAAATGTAGTCTTGGCACCCAGACAGGGTCCCGAAATTAGTTTTCGAGCCCGTCTTTGGGTGTCACCATGACCTCGCCACCAAATACCAGGTTTTAACATTAAATAAATTAAAATGATGTCATTAACAACCACTCACAGTAGACACGGCATTAGCAGGCGCCGGATGAGGTGCAGCTTCGGCACTGTCACAAGCGATTACTTCTGGTTCAGATTCATCCCATCCAGATGCCTCATTCTCCACATCTGAGGTACCACCACCTTCCTGCTGAAGCACATATCTCTCATGAATGTCTTATTGCATTCTTGCATTATCAATACACGACAAAATCAACCAAAACATAAACCAAAAAAAATCTGTTAACACCACAGTTCTGTGGAACATCTCAATGCTTATATACCACAGTATTTAATTTAAATTGTATTTTTATACCGTAATACAGTCTGTACCAATTGTACAGAACAATAAAATTCACGAAAGTAATTGAAGTACTTTAAATGCCTGTTTGAATTTCAATGCAATTCTCATACAATTTCCAAATCTTCTCCTTCTTCAGTAAGGCCCGTAGCTAACGCCACAGATGTACTGCAGCCTAGTAGGCTTATTGTACTCACCCTATCCCCCCCTCCTGTTTGGACGTTCCCACGTTCCCCACCAGGTACCTCCACGTCCACAACAACGTGAGAGATCCTAGTAGCGAAAGGTGGAACTATGTGGGCGAGAATTAACCGGTAATTTTGCCTGAGATTGCGAATTCCACGTCAATTCAGGGATCTTTTACATGCCGCAAATCTGTGACATGGGACCCACAGGCTTTACTTCCCTTGAAGGAAGGCGTGCTGAGGATTTTTTTGGTAGGACTCCTCTGAACAAGTGATCAGCTTGTTACAAAGGCCACTACCTATAAAGCACACAACACTCACAACAGACAAACAACCACACCCCCAGCAAGATTAAAACCTGCAATCCCAGCACTCAAGCAGCTGCAGATCTACACCTTTGACCTCACGGCCACCTGAATCAGCTTTAATAGTATCTTGCACTCTAATATTTCTGAAAAAGCCAAAATAACGGTTTTATGGCTGAATAATAACGGTTCTATTACAACTCAAATACAGTACCGTAGCATAAGTAACAGTTTTACTGCCGAATGCTGACAATTGCTCCATTACACATCGAACAACAGTACCGTAGCATAAGTAACAGTTTTACTGCCGAATGCCGACAATTGCTCCATTACACATCAAACAACAGTACCGTAGCATAAGTAACAGTTTTACTGCCAAATGCTGACAATTGCTCCATTACACATCGAACAACAGTACCGTAGCATAAGTACAGTTTTACTGCTGAATGCCGACAATTGCTCCATTACACATCAAACAACAGTACCGTAGCAAAGTAACTGTTTTACTGCTGAATGACAACTGCTCCATTACAAATCGAACAACAGCAACTTTGCATAAGTAATACTTACCATGAAGACCTCCTCGGTGCCTCCTGCGCCTGTTACACTTGTCACCTTGGGACTGAAGCTGGATGTATTAGTTTCCATTGGTGGTCGTCCTCTTCTCCGCTTGAGTGGAGGTTCCAACTCGGTACCATTTCCTACAGATTCCACATGGGAGACTTGGGGATCTACACAATTCATTCCATCCTCACTCGGAGGTGGCGCAGACTGTCCTTCTTGTCGCCATGAAACCTCAGCTAGTCCTTTGATACGGAGATCTTCAGCAGTCTTTAGCAAGGACGCCAGATGTGACTGAAATCATTAATACATGATCATGAGAATGAAATCTATGACAAAGAATACAAACATAACTAACATGACATGGATAAAAAATGCAGCAATTTGCAGCTATGGACATAAAGCAAAGGTAGGAAGAATTACAGTAAGAACAATTTGGAAGAAAACCCTTACATCTTCTTCAGTAAGGCCCATGGCTAATGCCACAGATGTACTGCAGCCTGCAGGCTTATTGTACTCACCCTATCCCCCCCTCCTGTTTGGACGTTCCCACGTTTGCCGCCAGGTACCCCCACGTCCACGACGACGCGAGAGATCCTAGTAGCGAAAGGTGGAACTATGTGGGCGAGAATTGGCTGGTAATTTTGCCTGAGATTGCGACTTCCATGTCAATTCAGGGATCTTTTACATGCCGCAAATCTGCGACATGGGACCCACAGGCTTTACTTCCCTTCTGAAGGAAGGCATGCTGAGGAATTTTTCACCCTGAAAAATCCTGACGGCTTTGGCCGGGTTTGAACCCCCGAATTTGGGTACTTCAAGGCAGCATGCTACCCCTAGACCACCGAAGCCGCTAAACCCTTCCCTACACACACGACAAATAACTAAACTCACCGGCCCAACCACTTACATCAACAATGCATCTACTTCTTTTTATCCTTCAATCTTTTGGTTGGTTGGCAGCTTTCCATCTGGAATCGTTGCAATATATTCTTTCCATTGCAGTATAACAGTCAGCTCCTGTGTTTCTGGTGACTTGCTTTAAGTACTGCAGTCCAAGTCTTCCCACGGCCTTTTTCCCAAATACTGCTACTTCAAGGATGTTTACTACAAACTCATTATGCCTAATTGTGTGCCCTATCCATGAGTGGCATCTGTTTTTAAAATTTTTAAAAGTAATCTTTCTCCTTTCACCCTTTGAAAAACTTTGTCATTCGTTATTCTATCCATCCATTTTATCCTTAACATTCTTCTCCAGCACCATGTTTCAAATGCATTTACGACCCTCCCTTCATTTTTTCCTAGGGTCCATGTTTCTGATCCACAAAGAGCAACACTCCAAATGCAAATTTTTATAAGTTTCTTTTCTGTTTCCAAACTAATGTTATTCGAACAGAGTAGTTGCTTTTTATTATTAAACATAACTTTGGCTAACAAAGCATCAGAGGTGTTAAAAATGGTCACCATGAGCATCATGACTCTTGTATTATTTAAGAATCTTATCAGATAACAACACTATTGCACTGGATGTCAATGATTCCTTCCCATACAAGGTGTGACCCAAAAGTTTTTGGACAAGTGTTATAAAACACAGACAACTTCTTATATGGACATGATTTATTTTGATGCTTCAAAACACATTCCTCCTTGATCAATACATTTGTTTGCACGTTCCTTCAACTTCTTCATGCCCATTCCAGGAAAGCAGTTTTTGAAATGTTGTTAAGCTCCCTTGTCACTGCACACTGGATTTCTACCACTGTTTCAAAATTCCGCCCTCTTAAGGAAAATTTTAACTTGGGGAAGAGAAAGTAGTCGGGAGGTGCAAGATCTGGCGAGTAAGGTGGGTGATGGAGAACAGCAACGTTCCTGTTCGCCAGAAACTTCTTTACAATTGCAGCGTTATGAGATGGCGCGTTATCGTGAAGAAGGAACCACTCGCTGGATTGTAATTTGGCCATTCTAACTTGTCGAATTCTCTTCAGTAGCCGATCCAAAACATCCACATAGAATTCTGCATTTACTTTCTGCCCTTCAGGGACAAACTCTCGATGAATCACACCTTCCGCGTCGAAAAAAAAATTAACATCATCTTCACTCGTGATTTTTGAAATCGCAGTTTCTTTGGTTTTGGAGAGTTTTGCCCCACCCACTCTGCACTCTGTCGTTTGGTGGTCGGATCGTAGGCAAAACACCATGTTTAATCACCACTAATGATATTTTCCCAAAAATGTTCATCTTGTCCCATTAAAAGAAGATCCTGGCAGTAAACAATGTGTTCTTGTTTCTGCTCTGTGGTCAAGGTGTGAGGAACAAATCTCGTGCAGATCTTTCTTTTTCCCAAGTCTTCGGTTACAATCCGGCGCACTGTCTCCTTACCAATATTCAAACGATCTGCAATCACTTGGAGAGTGGTACGACGGTCTTCTGTCAGCAGACGACGAACAGATTCCACATTTTCGTCTGTTCTGGCAGTCGAAGGACGACCACCTCTGGCATTGTCCTTCATGGCCTCCCGTCTCGAAAGCAAGCATACCACCAACACACATTAGCATGACTCATGACATCACTACCATAAGCCTTATTAATCAGTTCGATCATTTCCACAGCACTTTTACCGGTTTTAACACAAAATTTAATTGCCACTCTCTGCTCCTCCATGACGCCGATGACAAGACAAAAAATCTTCACTTGCAAAACAATTTTGTACTCACAGACCACTGAACGAAAACCGTTGAAGCCTGGTCACTTGTTACGTGAAGCATAATACTACATAGTTACTGTGTCAGCCGCTAGATGTAACGCTCAGTACTCTTTAAAAACAACTCGTCTCAAAACTTTTGGGTCGCACCTTGTAATTACATTATGGTGGACACTGGCCAGCACAAGAGCAGAGTGACAGAAGGCAAGACAGAGCGCTCTGATACTGACAGTGGAAGAACGCATAGCAACAGTGTTGCCACAGGGATATTTCAAAACTGTTAATTGCAGTACAGTTATTGATACTGTGTTGTGCATGATATTTACATACTCAGGGCTGTAGCATCATGCAGAATATGTATTGATTTCTCGGTATTGTATCAAGAAGGGTTTTTATAATGATTTAATGATGTACCACACATGATGTTCACCGAGTGAATGATTATCATGCACATTATGTGCAGACGACATAAACATCTGGGGCAAAATGAAAACAGCTCTGTCTGAGGTAAAGGAAGAAATGAAAAAGACAGAAGCAGGACACATCGTCAATACTGAAAGAGCAAAATGCAATGGTAAGGAGGAAGAGGAGGAGAAGGAAGAGGATAGGAGAAGAGGAGGAGGAGGAGGAGGAGGAAGAGAAGAATGAGGAGGGGGAGGAGGAGGAGAAGGAAGAGGAGGGAGGAGGAGGAGGATAACCAACATATCAGCAATTAATGATCGTGACACTGAAGTTGTTAAAAGTTTCAAATACTTACAAACTGTAAAGAATAATACTACAGAAGAAACAGAAGAAATCAAAGCTAGAATTCTAACTGCTAATAAAGCCCATTACATTAATTCATTCCATTGCCATGTGCAGAATGCGACAATTCCTTGCCATTCTCAGGAGCTTCTTCCTTTCCTCTCTGTTATGTACTTTATCCTGCCATCCTTCTCCAACAACTATTCTTCCATCCTCTCTCACCTCATCTTCATCTATTTGTTAGTCTACCTCTCAATCTTGTCGTTCCCTGATTCGTATATAATACCCTTTTGGGAATTCTGTTTCCTTCCACTCTCTGTACATGCCCAAACCAACGTAATCTATTTAACCTTACTGTCTCTGTTATAGTAGGTTTTTTAATACTTGCATAAATTTCTTTGTTGGTTAATATCCTCCAATAAAGCCCATTATTCTGCAAACTATTATTTCCATCTAAACAAATTCATAACAATAAAAAATAAGACTATATAAACAATTAGCCTCTAGACACCTAACATCAACTATAGTTGACGTAGTGCAGCGCTAACCTCCAAAGTTGAATTTTATATATTTATTCAACAAATGTAGGTACTGAATATTTTAAACATCGTGTATACTCTCCGCTTTTTTCTCTTCAAAATGCAGTTTGTTTCATAATTCTAACATATTTGGATCCTGTATTATTCACATTTTATATACACGGTGTGCTAAACTTAAAAAAATAATTCCGGCGCCAAAAGGTTAATCAGGCCAGTTTTGTATTATGGAAGTGTGACCTGGTCCCTAAGACAAATGACAAACATATGTTACATGTATTGGAATGGAAAATTAAGAAGAATATAAGGCTCAACACAGATGACAGGCACTAGCACTGTAGATGGAACAGTGAAATTTATAGTCTTTACAAACATCTAAATATTGTGGATGATATTCAAATAATAAGATTAGGATGAGCAGGTCGTATCATAAGACTGGAAGAAGACAGGATCAGCAGAAAGCTTCTTAATGGAGGAAGTTTACAACAGATGGGAAGGTCACATCATAAAAGTGGAAGAAGCAGGGTCAGTAGAAAGGATCTTAATGGGAAAGTTTACAACACAAGATCAATCGGAAAACAAACAAAAAGATGGGTGGACGTTCTCCACAGGGATGCCTTTGAATACAAGGATAGAGACAGGGACAGAGAAAAATAAGGTGCGTTCTGAGGAAGGCCAGGATCCAAAAGGGGCTGCAGTGAAGTACATGGATAGATAATGCAGGATAATTACTGATTTAATCTTTAAATGACTGCACAGTTTACCAAAAAAAAAAAACATTATTTGTACAGTAATAGATAAAAAGCAATTCCATTACAGGCCTGGACACATCCTGAGGGTTCCAGGAGGATGAGGCTCCCAGATTTCAAGACTACTGGCACATGAAGGTGGTAAGGTTGTCAGCCCTATGCATTGGCCGCCTTTACCCCCCAGGAAATATTAATGGTACTCATTTCTGTTAGAGGCTGAGTAAACCTCAGGGCCATAGTGTGGCCGGAAGGATCATGTCAATGAAAAATTCCAGTGACACCATCAGTAATTGAACCCGTGACCTCATGGCTTCTAGCGCAGTGCCTCAGCCAACTGCGCCACTGCGTGCCCCCACAGTAATAGATACAATAATGAAATAAATGGCTCACAGTGGAAAATTAAACAGAGATTACGCATAATGTATTAAAAATGCAGTAAATTTCCTTGCTGCCTAAATAAATAAATAAATAAATGAATTTATAGGGGTATTTTTTAATGCATATTCACATATGGCAAAACACGTCATTTAAGGTGAATAATGTCACACCATACATGATATCCACAATGGTAACAACAAATGCACACAAGTATACTAAAATTTGTTTAAATATACAATCAACTCCTTCAAATTTTGTTAAACAAAATGGCAGTATCTGTGTAGCCTTTCCTTCAAATTTTTGCAAGAATATATGGTTTTTGCCTTCTGGGAATTCATAGGCTTTATATGCTCCATGATCCGTGCATTATTCGAACGTATACAATAAGAGAACCAACAAATGAAGGTAAGTACACCAAAACTGGCTGATCCACACAATGAACTCTGACGTTCATTGTGTGGATCAACTATTTTCACTACACTTGTGCGCTTCCATTGATACCATTTTTGTATATACAGGGTGTTTCACGACTTGTGGACATTACTGCAGGAGGTGATTTCCTACGCCTTTGCGATCAAAAAAACTTCACATAAACATGTGTTCAATTTTGGAAGGTTACTGAGTTATGACTGCTTGAAAATAAGAATAGAAGGTAAAGATTATTGACAATAAACGGAACAAAATAATAAACCAGCATAATACATGATACATTTAAAGTATAAATGTAAAGTTATCTTTGTGAAAATTACCGTTAATTTGAACTGATCTATGCTTAAAGCTGGTTTTCAAAAATGCTATTGCTGGCCTCAACACAGGCTGGCACTCAGTTGTGAACTGCGCGAGTTGCTCGTTGCAGCTTCCGCTGATCCATCCCCATACACAATAATCCAGTAGGCTTAATTCCCGAGACCTCGCTGACCAATTGTGGGGACTGCCACGTCCGATCCATTGCCCGAGGAAACAAAAGTTCAGGAAATTTTGTAACTTCATGTGAACAATGAGGAGCAGCTCCATCATGTTGGAAATTCATACTACCTCCTTTATTCAAAGGCACATCCTCCAAAAGTCAGGGCAATTCCTCCTGCAGAAATCTGAGGCACGCCTCTTCCATAAGATGACCTTCCAAGATGAAAGGACCAATCAGCTGATCATCCAGAACTGCACACCACACATTGACACTAAAATGTACTTGAAAGTTGCTTTCCACAGTGGCGCAGGGATTCTCATCTTCCCACACATGAGAGTTGCATGTATTATTGACACCATCACGACTGAATTGCGCTTCGTAAGTAAACAGGATGTAACTATGCAACTGGCAACTGCCATTGAGCCACTTGCAAAATTCCAGCCTCTCAGCAAAATCGCCAGGTCCGAGATGTTGCACTCGCTGCACGTGGTATGGATACGTGCCCTCTGCACGCAGTGTTCTCCACATTCTCGTGTGGGGAACGCAAAGACGTCTTGCAATTCTTCGCATACTCGCACGTGGACTGCTCTGTACCATCCGAACAATGCCTTCTTCTTTATCGATGCCTTCATTAACATCATGCTCGTACTGCAATGCCAACGCCAGGAAGTGTACTGGTATCTCGCAATGTCTGGTAAACTCGAGTAAACACTCTTCGGGTTGGTATTCTATGGTTCGGAAAACATTGCTGATATTCAGCTATGGCATGAACTGAATTACTGTCACAAAAACTGTACACATAAATCATATCTGCATACTCTGCAACTAAAAATGTAAATGGCATCGTGAATGTAAACGACGCACCGAGATGAGAATACGTATGGGACTAAGAGACACTCTACACTGTCGCTTCTACCACCCACACCTTTATGAAACTATCACTGTACTGTTCTGAACATCAGGAGCTGGCACAATCACTGTAATGTAAGTGATAAGGGTTTTTGAACACATTAGTAGTAGCTCAGTCATGCAGTATACACTGGCCAGGCGAATACCCACCCACTCCACCTTCCCAGCATTCCTTAAATACCTTCCAAATGTCGAGGTACGGAAACTGGACTGTCTGTAGCTGGGTGGGCGAGTCAGGTGGCAAAAATAATGCTTGCAATGCAAACGATAAGCCACCAAGTTGAGTACATCACCTGCCAGCTGGTTCTGTAAGACGTGGTTCACACGAGGGTATGTACGGGAATTAAAAAATGCCCATAACTCCCTAACCGTCCAAAATCAGACACCTGTTTACATGAACCTTTTTGATCACAAAGACCTAGGAAATCACCTCCCACAGTTATGTCCACAAGTCACGAAACATCCTGTATACGAATAATGCGTGGATTATGGATCATACAAACCATGGATGATATTTACTGATGTAGCATCATGAAGGATATTTACTGATTTAATGATGCAGTATCACATCCTCCAACATTTACTGATTTACTGATAACCTATCATGCAGGATTACTTATCTATTGGCACAGTAACACACCCGATATTTACCGGCAGACCATTATACTTCTGAATAACCACTAATCCTCTTAAGGTATAACTGAAGGAAAATAATCACCAGTTCATTTGAGAGAAATACAAGATAGCTCAGCTGGTACAGTGACTAGGCCATGGACTCATCAACCAAGAAACTGTAGTTCAATTCCCAGCAGATGTAAATAACTCTACAGCACCAAGACAAATCTGTGGGCCATCCAGCCTCTCTCACTCAATGGACAGTGGGGGCTCTTTATCCAGGGATGAAGTGAATGGGGTATTAGGCTGATCACTCACCTCCATCTAGTCCCAAGATTAAGAATGAGTGGAGCTGTACCTCCTTTTCCCCTTTTCCCCCTAAACCTTCGGTGGCATGCAGACGGACAATTTCACATTTCAATATGCATTAGATTTAGAATTCTTCTATCTTTTTGTCTGAATAGTTTGTAAGTTCACTTGAAACCCTGTTAAAAACACACATTAAATCTGTGTTCTTCTGTCACTGGTGTACACATACATCAAACACATTTCAATTAAAACACACGTGATTACGTTGCCACGGTCCATTACTCTCGATCAAATAGGTCATTATACAGGAAACAGTTGTCTCACCAATACAACGCAATTAAAAAAAACTGTACACTGTCTGTATGATTTCAATGTTTGCTGTGTAAAAGGTGTTAATACACACCCAGCATGGTCCTGGTTATAAGTATAGGTAAAGGTAAAGCAGTCCCGTTACAGGCCCAGAGGGTTCCAGGAACTTAAGGTTCCCAGATTCTGTGACAACGGCACAGGATGGTGGTAGATTGTCAACCTTACGCACCGGCCGCCTTTACCCCCAGGAAATGCTCCTGGTACTCATTTCTGTTAGAGGCTGAGTCGACCCCAGGGCCATAGTATGATCGGAAAGATTTAATGTCAATGAAAAATCCTATGACACTAGTTGGGATCGAACCAGCGGCCTTCTGATTTGTAGCACAGCACCTTAACCACTGTGCTAACGCGGTCCCCGCTCCTGTTTACAGTGCCTGCTTGATATCATCAGTTCTATGCTATTGTATTACTGACCTCAGAACAAGTTGTCAGACGCATCAAAAGATCACGTAATTACAGGCTAAAACATGTGGTAACTTTTAAAATTATAGATGTATTAAGCAAGTTAAATAACAGCAGAAAAAAGTAATCCCATTACAGGCCCAGAGGTTTCCAGGACGTTGAGGCTCCCAGATCTCACGGTAATTGGTACATGAAGGTGGTAAGGTTGTCAGCCCTAAGCACTGGTCCCCTTTACACCCCAGGAAATATTCCTGGTACTCATTTCTGTTAAGAGGCCAAGTCAAACCCAGGGCCGTAGCATGGCCGTAAGGATTATGTCAATGAAAAATTCCAATGACACCTATCAGGAATTGAACCCGCGACCTTCTGACTTGTAGCGCAGTGCCTCGACCAACTGCACCACCATGTACCCCCTTAAATAACAGCATACTACTCGTACTTCTGTATAACATAAGCTGGGACAGCGTGGTCAGTATAGACTGGATGATTTAAGGAAGTGCAATTCAATCCCCAAGGAGCAAAAAATTTTCCCTTCTCTAAAACATCCAAATTAAGCTATTAGGCCAACCCACACTTCTATTCAATGGGTACTGGGAGCTCGTTCTGTGGGGTTAAAGCAAGCACAGCATGAAACTGATCACTCACCTCTGTCCGGCACCACACTTTAGAATGTACACGGCCGCACCTGCACTCCCACATACACCTTCATGGTGCACAAAGGGACAATTATACCTCTACTTTCACTACGCCAGTTTTAAACAAATTTTACTTACGTGATCAATATTAATTTCTCCCTTGTACATGAACTCCACCAGGGCCTTTATGTCCGTAAACTTCACATCTTTCAGGATTACTATTGGATTATTCTCCTCGTACTGTGAGAAAATTGCATCGAAGTAAGTGCTGCACGCTGACAACACCACCTGCAAAACGACGTGCTGAACTGTAACAAACCCTTACACATAGCCAAACCCCAATACATCAACCCCCTTACCAAAGTGCCAACCACATTTAGCATCCTAATGTGCAGTACTTCAACTGACTGCCAACCTCAATACACTGCCACAAACTGTGGCGGAAATAAGTGACAACTCTATCGAGGTTTAAGTGCACCATACCTCAAACTAACCGTACGGTACTGTAAGTAATGATTCAAAGTAAATCAAACTAAGATGATAAAGTTCACCCTAGAACAGGCCATGAAGGCCCAGAGGGGGAGTAGAGGTATAGCTCTACTCTTTCTTTTACCTTGGCGCTAGATGGGGTGGGTGGTCAACGCCACTCCCCAGCCGCTTTACCCCTCAGGAAAGACATGGTACCCATTGTATAGGAGGCTGGGTGGGCCCCAGGGCTGGTCTGGATATGCATGGAAAATCTTGCCCCCCACCGGGAATCGATCCCCGGACCATCCAGCCTGTGGTGAGTCGCTATACCGACTCAGCTGTATTAAGATGATGCTAGCATAAAAACAAGATGTAAGGACCTAGCCAAAACAGTATTAACAGAAACAAAGGTTGAAATTTAATGACATCAGATCAAGACTCAGTATGTTGATACCAGTGCAACAGAATTTCACTAGCACTTTTTGACGTTCTGCTGACCGTGCATCTCAGTATATTTATCTCAGTATTTAACCAACTTGATGCACAAAATTTGTTTCACAATAAGTTTTATTTCATGCCTCTACATGTTTCGAGCACATGTG
>Ga0123352_10014517_pt1 | contig 12543 bp, 12 predicted proteins | sample TergutLab28metaG_FD_89700 | JGI IMG/M metagenome (GOLD analysis project Ga0123352, IMG submission 89700) | Labiotermes labralis P1 segment gut microbial communities from Petit-Saut dam, French Guiana - Lab288 P1 | ecosystem: Host-associated > Arthropoda: Insects > Digestive system > Gut ... | reverse complement strand
AGACATTTATCAAAATGAGCTTAATGATATTCTTGGCATTGGCTTTTTTCTCGCCTTTTGCAACTTCTATAGTTGACTGGTATAGTTTCGAGGTTCTGACAAATACGTCTGCGGGGCGTGAATGCAACCCTGTTTCGTTCTTTACAATAACGTCAATTGATTTCATGAGCTAACTCCTTTCGTGTGCTTTAATTTATTCGTTGCCAATCTTCTGTTTTTTCCCTTGTCCATAGTGACGAAATACTTCTACTGCCTGTTGTACTTGATCACCAGAAAGAACAGCAACCTTATCAGTTACCGAACGGGCAAAAATATAGGTCTTTGCAGCTTCTTCTAAATAAACACAGGAATAAAGCGCTTCTTTTAAAGATGCGCCCAATGCCATAACACCGTGGCATTTAAGGATGACAGCCAGCGTATCACCGCAGTTTTCAACGGTCTGTACACCCATATCAATACTTGCAGCCGAAGAAAAAGGACAAACCTTTACTGCCCCTTTGGTTGCATTTGGCAGCGTTGTTACAATGCAAGGCAGCTCATCAGCAATCAGTCCAACTGCCGTGGCATAAGGCTGGTGTGTGTGTATAACAGCGTTGATATGCGGCATCTTGTAGAAGATGTATAACAACGCTTCAGTATCAACAGAAGGGGTTCTCTCCCCATCAATTACCTTGCCGTCCTTCGATAGCACTAATACATCGGCGGGAACCATATCTTCATATACCATCCCCGACGGAGTTACTAGAAATTCACCCGAAGGCAACCGCACACTTACATTCCCGCCTGAAAGCGCAATTAACCCATAACGATCGAGCTTTATGCCCGCCTGTCTTACTTCTTCACGTTCTTTTTCAAATCTCATGGTTTACTTTCCTTTTTAGAAAGATTCCAAGGCAGAACCGGCATTTTATCAACATTTGGCCGTGTAGAATCCCAAGCTCTCGCTTTGATAGAATCTTGATGTGTTTTATATTCAAGTTTAAATAAAAATTCGAATAGTTCGTATGAATCGTTAAATCCTCTGGTGTTTACCCAATAACGCCCGTTGAGCATATTATAATTGTTTACCCTGATAAACATTTTTCCCGAATATCTAAAATCTTTTATCTTAAAAAAGTGAATCTCGTCGAACAAATACTTGGTTGTTTTTCCAAACCCGCTGAATGTTATCCCGTCTTCTTGCAGTATTACTTTTGATGGACTGACACGAGATACAAAAGCATTCCAACTAGTATAAAAAGTGATTATAGCAACAAAGCCAAAAAAATATCGATGATTATCTATGATGATCATATAGAGAGCAATTCCAAAGATTCCAACAGAGAATATAGAAACAACGATAACTTGTATCAAATATTGCAGGGGATCGTAGATATACTCTTTCTTCATACTTTAATACCTAAAGGCAAAGCCTTAAAAACCAATCATTCATTTCGCCAAGGAGATGAATGATTGGTCAGAAAATTAGTTGCCCGTTCCTGCTGATGATGCGCGAAGTTCTTCCGCTTCCTTAAGAATCTTTCTGCGGTTAATAAGCGCCATAGCAAGCGCAACAACCGCACAAATTATTATGCCGACAGGGCCTAAACCATGAAGGCGTACCATAGCCCAATGGAAAGGACTCGCGCCGCTAGCCATAGAAGAAATCTCGACAGCGCCTTCAGGAATCGGGAAATGTGCGTCGATTGCAGCCCGTGTAATCAGAGGCGCAAGATCCGTCATGATATACAGCCCTGTTGCAATGGTGAAGATGCCGACGATCAAAGCCCTGAACCCGTTATTCTTGACTGCCGGAATAATAAGAACGAACATCCAAGGAATAACTGCAAGGTCGGCAAAAGGAAGAACCCTATTGCCAGGAAGAATAACCGCAAGAAAGATTGCTGCCGGAACCAACAACAGAGACATTGCTAGGGCAGTAGGATGCCCAATACCAACGGCTGAATCAAGGCCTATGTATATTTTTCCCCGGTTCTGAAATCTCTTGGTGATAAATGCTGATGCAACGTCAGAAATAGGCAGAAGCCCTTCCATCAGCAAAGCGGCCATCTTGGGAATAAGCACCAGAACGGCACCCATCGTAATGCCGAAGATAAGCACTCCGGAAAAATCCATCCCTGCCAAAATAGCAATACCGATGCCAAGAACAGTCCCTACTAATATGGGCTCTCCCAAAACACCAAAGCGCTTCTGAATTGTATCCATATTCATATGTACTTTATTCACGCCAGGAATAACATCCAAAAGCTTATTCAGGAGCAATGCGCCAGGGACAAAGGAGACCGTAAAACCATGCGGAAGAGATACACCGGGAAGATTATGATATGTTGCCATACCTGGGGCAGTCCAGTCAGCCATAACCATAACAATAATCATCATAAGAACACCTGCAAGAATACCAAGCGGTACGCTTCCTGTAAGTGCGGTAACAAGAGCGCCGGCAAAAGCAAAATGCCAATAATCCCAAATATCAATATTGATAGTCTGCGTTGTGTTGGTTAGGAGCATAACAACATTGACAAGCAAACCAATAGGGATAATTATAGCACCTACTACCGATGCAAAAGAAATGGCAGCAGCAGCCGGCCAGCCAACGTCAATGACATCAAGGGTCAGGTCAAAACGATAGGACATTGCCTGCACCGCAGGACCCAAATTGGCGACCATCATTCCAATGACCAAGTTAAGCCCCATAAAACCGATGCCGACGGTCAAACCAGCTCTAAGCGCCTTCCCCGGACTGGCCCCAAGACAAACGCCTAAAATAAACAAAACTACGGCCATCATAACAGACGGCCCCATCCCCGCTACAAAATCGAAAAATGAAAGTATATTCCCCCAAGCCATACCTAATGCTTCCACAGATTCCTCCTGCAAATGAATATAATTAACTCCCCCTTGGGGAAAATCAATTAAGAATTACTTTTCCATTTCAGCAATTACTTTTTCCATAAGTGCGTCAACACCTATTCCGGTAAGGAAGGGAATGCCATGAATTACAGGGCATTGGACATCAGGCGGCACCTGCGCTGTTGCTACACAGAAATCAAAATCCGAGGATTTTGCCACTGTTTCGGAAATTCTGCATTGGGTGATTTGATACTTTCCCTTATAACCTCTCTTATCCAGTTCTGTGGAAAGCCTGTTTGCTGCATGGGTCGAAGTTACAATACCTGATCCGCAAGCCAATAAGATACTTTTCATTCGTGTACTCCTTATGAGATTTCATTGTCCCATCACTTTTTCAATATGTCAAGCGATTTTTGTAAAAATGTAAAATTTATCTATAAAAATTTTACAATTTTGCAAGGTCTTTGAGCAGCCACGGCTCTTTTAAGAGGACGGAGGCGTTGCAGAATTTGTAGCCTTGTGTAAAATTTCATACATTTCATTAGCAGAAGGCGCTTTAAGAATAGCATCAAGTACCTCATTATTTGAGTAAGCATTAATAAGAAGTTCCAGCATTTTGCCTATTTCTTTCTTTTCTGCAAGGGCAAACATGGAAATAAGTTGGACTTGGATTTTTTCATCTGGATCACCCATGGATGAAAATTCGAGCGGCTTGGCGAGCCGGGCAAAGAGAATTGTTGACTTATGTACATGCTCGGCATCAGTGTGAGGTATGGCGATTTTGTGCCCTTCCATAGGCAACCCTGATGGATAAAACCGTTCCCGTTCCAAGATGGCACTGGGAAAAGTCTCCTTAACATACCCCTTAGAAAGAAGAAAATCACACATAGCGCCTAAAGCTTCCTCTTTGCTGGATGCTTCCAGGTTTTCGAGGATGCAATCTTCCCTGAGAATATCGCTGATCTTCATATCCCCTTCTTGACCAATAAGCATTCTAAGTACAAAGCCCCACGCTCTGGAGGATACTGGAATTTGTTTTCCAATGTCAATAGAGTTGCTAGGGTACGATGTAGTAAGAAAAAGGCCTTGGTAACCTTGATCGCTGTTAGCCCAACGGTAAAATTATCATTTGTAAATTATTAAAATTTTCTGTTGACAAGTGTATAAAACAAAGGTACAATTGCATAACTTTGGATAAAATCCAAGGAATTTTTATGTTTTGGAGGCGTATTTATGAGAGTAACTAGAATTATTTCGATGCTTTTTATTATTGCCTTGACATCTGTATTCTTTGGCTGTGGTGGCGGTCAGGGTCACTTTGCTGGCGAAAGGGTATTTGTTGGTCTTCACGGTTCACCCACGGATCACTTTTATCAGGTGAATTTTGTATCCGGGGTAGAGTATTGGTTCCCTGTATTCCAGGGATTTAAGCAGGCAGGAAACCTTCTAGGCGTTAGCACTTTCTACATGGGAGCCATAGAATACGATGCCTCTAGACAGGTGGATGTATTTAATCAGGTGCTTGCAAGGAATCCCAGAGGCATTTTTGTTGCCCCGATTACAGCGGAAGCCTTTGTAGAGCCAATACAGAGAGCCATTGCCCAGGGAGTTGCGGTGGTTACCTTTGCCCCCGATTCCCCTGATTCTGGCAGGCATGCCTATATTACATCAGACAATGTTCAGGAAGGCCAGACCGCCGCCAGGCTTATCGGGCAGGCTTTGGGAGGACAGGGGAAAGCTATGACCCTGCGCAACCCCGGCGCGACTAATCACGATATCCGCATTGATACTTTTATCGCCACAATTAGGGCCGAGTTCCCCGGCATCGAACTTGTCGCCGATATACCCACAAATCAGGATCCAACCGTGGCTTATAATGCCGTAATGACCGTCGCCCAGATGCACCCCGATCTGGGGGCAGTATGGATGCCAGAAGCCAGTTCCGCTATAGGAGCAGCACAAGCGGCTATCGAACTTGGCGGTGGCACAGCAGAGATTCTGATTGTCCACGCCGATGTCAACGAGCAAGTACTCGACATGATAATTCGTGGGGATATATACGCCGCAATTAATCCAGATCAAGGAATGCAAGGTTTCTTTGGTATGCTCATGCTCTTTATGGCCGCCAACCCTGATCTTATCGAACCGATGAACGGGCGCAGAGCACAGGGCTTAAATCCCGTTAACATTCCTTTTGTAGACAACGGACTTACAATCGTAACACGGGAAAACGCCCAATTCTTCTTCTTGGATGAGTATGCCCGTTATTTGGGGTATGCTAATGTCGCGGCAATGATGCAACCGGGAAGAGGCATCCCCACCCATGTTCGGGGGATGGTAACATCGCAGAGATGATACGCACCACATTCAAAGAAAGGCAGTAAAGGGGTGGAACCTGTAGTATTCAAAGCAAAGTTCAAGTGTTTGGGCTTTGTTTTGAATATATTTCGATAAATGTTGATCACGAGGGGTGAGGTTAATAATGTGAACGGGCATTTATTGGAAATGAAAAATATTTCCAAATCATTTGGGGCTAACAAGGTTCTCTTTGACATCAATTTCACGCTGGACCGGGGAGAAATTCACGCTATTATTGGTGAGAATGGCGCTGGCAAATCGACCATGATGAATATCATCGATGGTTTGGTAAAACCTGATTCAGGGGAAATTTATCTCGAAGGAAAATACGTCAGAATAAACAGCTCTATTGATGCCCAGAAGCTTGGTATAGGATTTGTCCATCAGGAAATTGCTCTTTGCCAAGATGTATCAGTAGCTCAAAATATTTTTATGTCACAAATCCCGATGAACATGGGGAAAAAAATTTTTATGAATTACAAAAGACAGGAGATGGAAGCCCGGGAACTCCTAAAACGTCTTGACAGTAAAAATATCAATCCCTCTGAATTGGTGATGAACCTGACCATTCCCAATCAGCAAATAGTGGAAATTGCCAAGGCTCTTTCGCAAGAATGCAGGGTGTTAATTTTGGACGAGCCGACAGCGGCATTAACGGCAACAGAAACTGTTGCTCTGCATAAAGTAATGCGTCAACTGGCAGACCAGGGAATAGGGATTATTTATATAAGCCACCGCCTGTCGGAAATTTTTGAAAATTGCGATACTGTATCGGTGCTTTGTGATGGTCGCATGATCTCCAAGTACAAGGTAAAAGACTGTCCTCCGGTAGACACCCTTGTAAGAGATATGGTTTGCGGAGATCCTAACCGTGAAGTGTCAATAAGGTATCCTGAAAAAAGACAGTCCGGGCGAACAGGGAATGAAAAGGTACTGTTGGAAGTAGAAGAACTTACTGACGAGAATGACAAGTTTATCGACATATCCTTTAAACTTTATCAGGGCGAGATACTTGGTTTTTCAGGGCTTGTTGGTTCTGGGCGCAGCGAAACTATGCAGGGAGTTACAGGTTTCAGGAGATTAAAAAGCGGCAGAGTACAGTTCATGGGCAAGGACATTACCGGGATGAAGTCCGGCAGTATCTTTTCTCAGGGGCTTCTGTATTTGACGGAAAACCGCAAAGAGACAGGGCTTTTTCTTGATATGACCATAAGCCCTAACATCAGCGCTATGCACCGGACACTTGTTACAAAAAACGGAATGATACAATCCAGGGTCGAAAATAATCTTGCTAAAAAAATGGTAGCTGATCTCAATGTCAAGGCTCACAGCTTGCATCAAATTGTAGTGGAACTTTCTGGCGGTAACCAGCAAAAAGTTTTTTTGGGCAAGCTTTTAGCAAAAAAACCAGAAGTGATTATTTTAGATGAACCAACTAGGGGTATTGATGTGGCAGCCAAAGCGGAGATTTACAAGCTGCTGCGAAGCCTGGTAGCCAAAAACATTGGTGTCGTTGTTATATCTTCGGAACTCGATGAAATTATTGGTATGTGTGACCGGGTTATCGTAATGAACGAACATCGTATCGTAGGGGAAATGGAAGGGGAAAGCATTAACAATACCAGCATTATGTATTTTGCATCAGGTGCTTTCAAGATGGAAGGCAACAAAACTAATGGAGTGTCGCATGACGAGCAAATTAATTAAGGCCGGAAAGGGAATAGCTAAAATAAAAAGCCTCCCTGTTTTTCAGATTCGGGAAATAAACCTTCTGATGATTATCTTGGCAATAGTCATTGTACTGTCACTTACATCTCCCTTCTTTGCGCGCTGGGCAAATATCAGAGTTATCCTTAGCTCAATGTCAATGGACGGTATTATTGTCATTGGTATGACCATTATTTTAATATCAGGCGGGATAGACCTTTCCGTTGGCTCTATGATGTGTCTTGCAATGACCATCATTGCCTTGCTCTTTTTGCAGGGTGTGAATCCGTGGATAGCGTCAGTGTTTGCAATTGTTATCTGCTCTCTTATTGGCGGCTTTATGGGAATTCTTGTTACACGAGTACGACTAAGCCACTTTATAGTTACCTTATGTTTTATGGGGATATGTCGTGGCATCGTGCATGCTTTGACACTGGGTACTCCCATTTCATTGGTTCGGGTTTTGGGCGATGCGCCGCGGTTCCGTTTTCTTGGGCAGGGACATATTGGAGGGATATTGCCCATGGCGGTATTAGTATTTGTCATACTGGTAATTCTATCTGAAATTTTTGCCAGAAGATCCCTGCCTATGCGGACAGTTTTCTACACGGGCAGTAACGAAAAAGCCGCCACTTATTCGGGAATCAATACTAAACAGGTAAAAGTTTTCACCTGTATGGCTTGCAGTGCGTTTGCCGCCATAGCTGGAATTTTTTATGTAACCAGATTTTCAGGGGTTCCCGTAACTGCCGGGATAGGAATGGAAATGACAGCTATCGCTGCTTGCGTTATCGGCGGGGTAAGCATGAAAGGGGGCAAGGGCTCAATACTTGGCGCCATATTGGGACTAACCTTAATGGCTTTAGTGCAAAATTCTATGGTGCTATTCAGAGTTCCCGCTTTCTGGCAGGAATTGATCCGGTTTTTGATTGTGCTGGGTGCAGTAACAATCGATGCGCTAAGTCAAAATTTCGCTATGCGGAGAACTCAATAATGAGCAAGTATACGGCAACGTTGCTTTTTACTGTTTTGCTTTTCGCAAGCTGCCGTGAAAGTGATGTTGTGGTGATAACGCCCCTGAATACATACACGGCAAGTTACCTTAACTATAGAGCCGATGCCCTGATCAGGCAACAAGGTATGCTACCGCAGCAGATCCGTGCTAACGAACGGGCATGGCGAAACGTAGTTAACGAAGTGATACAAGAAATTATTTTTGCCGACCTGAGACAGATATATGCGGAAAGAATTAGCAGCATCGAAAAACTGGAGCCTTGCGAAAGCGAAGTTCGCTTGAAGTACGAAACCCTTCTTGCTTCCCAGAAGAATTTTTTTTCCGAAAGACCTGACATTGTAAGTGCGGCAATAAATTATCCCCGGGACACGATCCTTTATTTCCCCGCGGGGCTCAGATGGGTACGTTATTTTACCGTACCTTTTGAACCAGAAATACGAGGAAGGGCTGCGATATTTCTCCATGAAAGAAGAATTGCTGACTATGAACGGCTTGTAGAAAACGCTACGGCAGATATGGAACCGCGGCTCAACGAGCTACGGCAAAAATTACAAAGCGGTGTCAGTTTTGACATAGTGGCAGAAGAATACGGCGGAGTTACGGAAGTTCTGCTTTATAACCGGAACACCCGGCTTTTCCCCGCCCAGTTTAGAGCCCTGAATGCCTTGAATAACCCTGGCGACATAATAGAATACAACATTTTCCGAGGACGCGTATTTATGCTTTTTGTCAGGGAGCCTGTGCATATAGTAGTCCCCTTTGAAGAAGTCAGAGAAACATTAACCTCTTCTCTCGCGGCGTCCCAAGTGATAATGCAGCACAATCAGCTAATGCAAGAATTACACGAAGCATCTATTGCAAATAGATCGGTAAGAGTACGACCTGAAGGAGTGAATATGGTCCTGTACAACAGGGCGGGAGGTAACTAATTTCTATGTTACCACGGCTAGGCCTATACGAAAAGGCAATCTGTTTTAATCTCGAATGGGGTAAAAAGATGGATTTAGTCCGTTCTTCCGGTTTTGCGTTTTTGGAATTGAACATTGATGCCGCCAATGACAGGTTGCCGCGGCTTTACCAGGGAACCGAAGCCGCCTCCATTCGACGTGCTGTAGAAGCGTCCGGGGTTTTTGTTGAAACTATGGCCCTTACGGCAAACCGGGCTTATCCTTTAGGCTCAGAGGATACAGCCGTCCGGGAAAAGGCCTTGGATATTGTACGGCGCGCAGTGGCCTTTGCCCATGAAGCTGGAATAAGGCTTATCCATCTGGCAGGCTATGATGAACATGGCGAAAAGCGAACTCCCGCAACAGAACAACTTTTTTTTGATTCCATTGCCATCTGTGTCAGGGAAGCATCTTCCGCCGGAGTGATGTTAGCCATAGAAACCATGGATACTCCCTTTATGGCAAGTGTCGAACGGATTATGACTGTAGTCAGGATGATTGATTCACCCTATCTGCAGTGCTATGTGGATGTGGGAAATATAACTGCATCAGGCTTAAATCCTACAAAAGAAATATATCTAGGCGGAAAGCACATAGTGGGAGTGCATTTGAAGGACACAACACCGGGGATATATCGGGACATACCTTTTGGCAAAGGCATCGTTGATTTTGATCTTTGCCTAGAAACTTTGGCCTCCATAGGATATAACAGTTTTCTCGTAGCCGAAACTTGGTGTTATGACAAAGAGTCGTTTCATGATTCATTGCCTAATATAAGCGCTTTCCTTTTGAAGAAGTTGGCAAACGCATACAGAGGAGTAATACAATGAAATATCTAATGGGAATTGACATGGGTGGAACAATGGTAAAAGCTGCTATCTTCAATACGCAGGGCAAGGAAGTTGCCGCAAGGGGTAAGCGGCTTACCATTTTGCATCCCGGAAAAGATATGAATGAGCGCGATATTGACGAAGCAGAAAAGATGACTTTTGCAGCTATAAAAGAAGCGATAGATGCGGCAGGTATAGCTCCGGCAGACATTCTGGGAATTGGAGTTACCGGTATGGCAAACGGCGCTTATATGTTTGATGAACATAATAAACCTGTTCGTAATGCAATACTTTCCGGTGATTTACGTGCAAAAAACTACATTAAAAAGTGGTATGCCGATGGCACTTTTAATAAATTGCTCCCCAAAATACGCCAGTCAATTTGGGCTGGCAATGTTCCGGCGCTTATCGCCTGGTTTAAAGATAACGACAAAGCGGCATTAGATAAAACAAAAACTATTGTTACCGCCAAGGATTATGTCAGGTTTCTTTTAACTGGTGTTTTTAGCCTTGAAATTACCGAAGCATCCGCTATTGCCAGTATGGATCAGAATCTGGATATAATTACCGGGGAAGTATTTGCTATTTACGGAATCCCTGAATACTTGGATAGGCTTCCGGAAAAAATTGCCAAGTGTTCAGAAATAACCGGGTATGTAATAAAGAGCTGTGCGGAAAAAACAGGGTTAAAAGAGGGAACCCCGGTAGTCGGGGGCTTGATGGATGTTGCTGCGTCCCTTGTGTCGGTTGGCATAACTGACGAAAGCACCTGGGGTATTATTGTCGGCACTTGGGGCATTAATGCTTTTGTAAAACAGCAGCCCGTTGCTTCTCCAGACATTTTTATAATGCTTCACTATTGCATTGACGGGTTTTGGGAATTCATAGAAGGCAGTTCCACATCTGCCACAAATCTTGAGTGGTTTATCAATAATTTCTTTGACAGGGATAAGGAAGCGCATATCTACGAAAAGTGCAACCTGTTAGTGGAGCAGTCGCCCTGGAAAAATTCTATTTTTTTCCTCCCCTTTTTATACGGGACCAATGTCAACATAGATGCAAAATCTGCTTTTATTGGTCTGAAGGGGGATCATACTAAAGCTTCAATGCTTAGGGCAATTTTCGAAGGGGTGGTTTTTTGTCATTGGTACCATCTTGAAAAGCTTGCCAAGTTTGCCCCAATGCCCAAAGTCATTCGCATGGCTGGCGGCGCTGTGCGATCAAAAGTCTGGATGCAGTTGTTTGCAGATATTCTGGGGGTTAGAATAGAAATTTCCGAGGTAGAAGAGCTGGGAGCATTAGGCGCAGCGATGATTGCTGGAGTGGGAGTTGGAGTTTACAAAGACGTGGCTGAGTCTGTAAATGCTTGCACAAAAATCAGCGCCCATTACGAAACAGATGCAGAAAAACACGCTTACTACGAAAAAAAATACAAAATCTACAAGGAAATTATTCAGGCTATGGACCCGTTGTGGGAAAAGATAGATTCTCTTGCGTAAGGAGCAACCAGTGAAATACAGAACATTTGGTAATAGCGGCATTGACGTTTCAGTTGTAGGGCTTGGAACATGGCCATTGGGGAGTGATTTTTTCGGCGATGTCGATGAGAAAGCCGGCGAAGCAGTTATCTCTAAGGCCATTGATTTGGGCATTAATCTAATTGATACCGCTCCTGCTTACGGCCTTAACTTCGAGGCCGAATATGCAGTTGGCCGGGCATTAAAGGGGCGCAGGGATAAGGTGGTAATATCAACAAAATTCGGCATACACCGGGTATTAGGCACCGGCGATTTTTCAATTATTGGCGATTACACACGCTCCCTTTCTCCCACTGTAGCTTCCAGAGAACTGGAAAATTCCTTAAAACGACTGCAAACTGACTATATTGATATTTATTTTATCCATTGGCCTGACTATAATACCGGCATTGATGGCGCTCTGGAACTGCTGGCAAATTGGAAACAGGAAGGAAAAATCAGAGCTGGGGCCGTCTCCAATTTTTCTGTAGAGGAAACTAATAGGGCAATTGATAAAGGTCAGATCAGTGGAATTCAACCCCACCTTAGCCTATTTGCCCGCGAAAGTCTAAATAACGGCCTAATCCCTTTTGCAGAGAAAAAAAATCTAGGCGTTATGACCTACGGCTCACTCGGAGGAGGCATCCTGACTGGAGTGTTTAAGGAACCCCCAAAAATAATCGGCAATGAAAAGAGGGCAACCTTTTATAACGGTTTTTCCAAAGCCAAGTGGGAAAAATGCAACAAGGTAATTGATACCTTGCGGGAGATTGCCGAATCCAGGGGGGTATCAGTGCCGGAAGTAGCAATTAACTGGGTTCTGTCCCAAAAAGGTGTAACAACAGCCCTTATTGGAACAACAAAAACCGGCAACCTGGAAAAAAATGCCACTGCATCAAATTGGGAATTAGATGACAGTGAACTGGCAAAAATAGATGGTAGTTGCCGGGCGAATAATCTGGAGTAGAAAGTCTCGCCTAACAGATTGCTCCAGTTATTTCTCGAAACTGATAATCTTAAAGGCCGTTAATTCATCGGTAAAAAGATCGGTTATCAGCCCGCCCTTGAGCGCCGCATGAATAGCACGGGCTTTTTGCTTGCCGCAAGCAACGCCAATACGCTGCTTTATTTGCAAAAATTTCTTCGGCGCTATGCCTACTACCCTGTTGTTAATAGGGCTGTCCATGAAGTTTCCACCCTCGTCATAATGATACCCGCACAGATGCCCGCAGGAACCCTCGTTGTAAACCTGCCGGGCTTCCTGCATAGACAGAAAACCTGCTTGAACCAGAGCGCTGTCCTCCGGCAAATCGGAACTT
>Ga0123352_10014515_pt1 | contig 12543 bp, 7 predicted proteins | sample TergutLab28metaG_FD_89700 | JGI IMG/M metagenome (GOLD analysis project Ga0123352, IMG submission 89700) | Labiotermes labralis P1 segment gut microbial communities from Petit-Saut dam, French Guiana - Lab288 P1 | ecosystem: Host-associated > Arthropoda: Insects > Digestive system > Gut ... | reverse complement strand
TCCCTCCTAGGTCCAAATATTCTCCTCAACACCATGTTCTCAAACACCCTCAGCTTCCTTTCCTCCCGCAATGTCAACGACCAAGTTTCACACCCATACAAAACAACAGGCAAAACTATAGTCCTATATATCTTGATCTTTAAATTTTTGGATAGCAACCTGGAAAACAAAAGATCAATAATTTTACACATAATAATTTATTTCTTTAAAGGGTAAATGTGCATAAAACCAAGAGGCAGCCGAAATGAAAAGAACCCATTTATGTCGCATGCTACACCTACCACATTTTAATACTGAAGTTATGTCATCCTGTAGAATAGACAACAAGAAGGCCTAAATACTACAGAAATGGTATTACAGTTCCCAACTAACATGTCTGCAACTACGTCCGCCGAGGCAATGGAGTACGTAATGTCTTACAAGGGCAGTGACAGAGATGTCGCTAAATCGACTCCCTAAAAGCCAGACGAATCGGAGTTCAAACCCATTTGGGTACACACTGTCCAGATACACTCTTATGGACCACTCAGATTTCAGTATAATGGGAAGGGTAAAGCAAACCCATAACAGGTCTGGACAGGCCCTGATGGTTCCAGGAGATTAAGTCTCCAAATTTCTAGACAATCGGCACATAAAGACGGTGAGGTTGTTAGCCCTTACACCAGCCGTCTTTACCCCCAGGAAATATTCCTGGTACACATTCCTGTTAAAGGCTGTGACGACCCCATGACCATAGTGCAACCGGAAGGATTTCTGTAATATGGGGCTCTCTTCCGCGGTAAATCGGCCGAGACGTGGCACTTACTACCCACTCCATGCAGCACCGATGTTAATAATACGCAGTCATACATCTACTGCCCCTCCGTGACTTTATGGCTTGTTATGAGGTGACCTTTACTTTTACTGTCTTATAAAGCTCAACAATAGAACAATGGCTTAGAATCCTATTACAGTCTTGCACACACCTATGCGTTTCTTCTCTACGTATTAGCCTATGCAAGGGTCACAGAGTACTGGAGGCGGATGGTAGCTCCCCCAGCCACACCTACCAGCCACTCAAACTAGTACGAAGTTCTTTTCCCGCACTCTTTGCCACCATCCATCTTCAGAACACAGTCAGACAGCAGATATAGATCTTGCTGCGGGCAGATCCCCCTTCCAATTTATTACCGTTCCCAAGTTACTTTCATCATGCCAACCACAAATTATAAGTCTCAAGTTATTGTAGAATCCATATAAGACGCCTTACATGAAAGTAGATTTTGAGGGAGCTGTGAAATTACCTAAGTTTCATTTATTCAGTACAACACCGAAAACCGACAAAAGCACGTGTTGTCATCAGACGAAAATTAAGCCATGAAGCCAACGAAAGAATAAATCAAAGAACGGAAGTTAGTGCGTATTTTATAAAGCAGTTGATAAACATCGCTTCAAATGTCGAGTTTGATATCGATGCAGTTCAGTACTCCCGAAATTAATCTGTTGATACAGAAATTATTCACTCACTCAAATTTAGGCCTCACATGCATTTTATGTAACTTCACCGCCAGAAAGGTCGTCTGTGGTACAATGCAGTCTACATGTCCAAACCACCTTCTCCGGCGGTCGGCGAAGGTGAGCTCGAGTCGAGCTTACATCATGCCGTTATCAGTGTGTAGTAAGTATGGTTCCAATATGTACATGGGTTCTGGGCTTATACTCAGCGAAAGAATAAACTAAATCTGTGCAATATATGTACGAAGTATTCAAAATTATAATCGAATTTCTGCCCCCAACTGTTGCAATTCGACAGAAATCCAAGTTGCACAAAACGTAATATGTATTCCGTAAGTGAAGTTCATATTCACAGACCAGTGGAACATCGTGGTTACAGTCGGTACAGCAAGAATTCTCGTGGTTTGGTGGCCGCTAGTTTTTATCAACACTGAAAGCACAGAATTTACAGTAACTGGATGACTGTTCAAATTCGGTTGTCTTTAGTTCTAAATCGGTTTTTATCGGCCGCTCTAGAAGATCAAACACCAAGGGTCTCACTCGAGAACCAAAAAGCGCGTCACAATTTGTATAACAGAAGGACCCCAGAAATGCGTTTACATAACACATCAACTATACCTACAAGAATGATGTATAAGAAAGCACAGAATGTAAACATTTGTACTAGAAGGGCTTGCGACACATTCGGCCTCGCTATACAGCGCACTTCGCATAAGGTTCACTGGGAAAAGACGGCTCGGACTGCCGGGTGGTGGATGACAGAGTAGCACTCAAGACTCTGGGACACATTGTGAGGGTGCATATGGGTGGCTCTTAATAGGAATCGTGTCCAGTGATGGGTTTGGTATCAGCGGTGTTGAACCTTCTGGTTATGCTACAGAGAAGGAAGTAACTACGCAATATTAATTCCAATTAAATGTATTAGAAGAATTTCAGTATCAACATTATCCAATAAAATTACATGTGCTTTAAATTTGTTCATGCAAGTTGCAAGCAGTAAGACAGTAACATTCCATCTTTGTTCTTTATATATTTGAAACACAGTCTGAAGTTTAAATTTAAAGCACAGAAAATACATTCCCCAAAACATCTGAAATTACAATTATTAAAAAAAAAGTAATTTGCAGGTTATATCTATCACACCGCTGTTGTGTCTGAATTCTCTTTGAAAATGTTTATCTTGAGTATTTGTTTCTTAATTACAAGTGTAAAGTGGGCAATAAAGTCAGGTTTTTCATTCCGATCCGTCCGGGTTTTATGCCTTATGCGAAAGGCACAGAAAGTCAACCTACGATATTTACACAGCCCGATGTTTACAACCGTGTCGAAAAAAAGACATAAATCAAGTCTACATTAGGCTCAAAACAGAAACATTGCTGTCGACTGGTCTGGAAGAGAGCGACGATGGAAACATACGTCTTCGTAACATTGCTCATCGTTGGGGTAAGCTGAATGTAAACTAAACCTGCTTAACAGGATGTTATTATGTAAAGGGATATGTCTTGTATTTTTAAATCGTCACCATGTACTTAATATTATAACTGACTACAAACGGACATTTTTCTCTGTGGTACAACAGCCCAAATCTGGCGTAAGTCATCTCATTGTTGAGGTACCTAGACTGCACGCAATTAGACACACACATACACACACCGGCAGGACTCCTATGAATGAGTGGTCAGCTCGTCTCAAAGGCCGCCACCCGCACAACACACAACAAACACAAGAGACGAATGTCCATTCCCTCAGTGGGGATTTTAGAACCCGCGATCCCAGCGATCAAGCAGCTGCAGCCGTAGGCCATAGACCGCACGGCCACCGGGATAAAGAAAATATTACACTCGGTAAAACAATTTGGATTCAAAACAAATGAATCGACTCTCCTACATGTTTCTTCCCTGCAGGGCCATCTACAGAAAGAACAATTAACCTTTATCCTGCTAACGTGGAGAATATGGTGAGCTCGTAATAATGCCAGCAAATGGCAGTTGGGATTTAGCTCGGCGCTTAATGTGTGAAATCCTAATGTTTTAAAACTATTGCAGGCCACTCAAAAGCCAGCTTGGTTGTTGCACACTACGTAAACACTTTCAACGTCTATGGTACTTGAAGAATAAGAGACCAACATGATGTCACTAGTTATTAAGTTTTATTTCACTCCTTCTATGCTCAACATGTTTCTGACATTAATACGTCCATCATCAGGAGCCTGCGACTGCTGCAGCCTGCTACACGGATACCACCCCAATCCAGCCGCGCCGAAACTCCAACACACATCGAAACAAGAACATAGATCAATGTGGTAATGCAATAGAAAAGTCGCAGGCTCCTGATGATGGGTGTATTAATGTCAGAAACATGTTGAGCATAGAAGGAGTGAAATAAAACTTAATAACTAGTGACATCATGTTGGTCTCTTATTCTTCAACAATCACAATCATGCACGGTCCAATATACATATTGTCTATGGTACTGCTCTCTAAAGAAACTGTATTTGTGTCAGTAATATTGTTGTAATTACGTACGAGAGCAAATGTAACAGTTAAAACTGTTTGTTTTAACATACAGGATGGTTCAAAATAAAGTAAGTTCAGACATGCTTAATTTACGGTATATTGTTGAATGCGTTTTCGGCGGTCTTATACATTATTTCGATCTTACTGCACACGAGGTTCTTCACTTACCCTGTCTGTCAGTCTCTTTTCACTTGAACGATATCCTGAGACCTTGTAACCTCCACGCGCTGCTCGTATGTGGGTTCTGCGTACGTGCGACCTGACTATACTGTAGGCCTCTCTCTCTCTCTCCCTCTCAGACCGTTTTTGGTTTTGTAGTAATGTAAAACGTAATATTACATGCTGCTAGAGCGTTTATGTGTGTTGCACTTGGTTTGTCTTCTGTGTGTCAGAACACTGTTGTCTTTTAATCAATTACAAAGAGACATTTTTATGAAACTGCTAACCAGTAAGGTAAGCTAAATGTACCTAACCTTTCCTAGAACTCTGTGCTATGCAAAGCGGAACACATCCTGCAAACCATAAACAGTATGACATAAACTCGCTTGTACTTCACAACTGCTGAGAATTTTCAAAATATAGCTTATAAAATGTTAAGAATTTCTGGAGTACAATTCGCCGTACAGCCTTAATCTATCAATGCAACCAAATGATGTGCCGTCGTTAAGCAGCCTATTACTGTAATTTATATTACAATTTTGGGTTTTTTTCTGTAAAGCTAGATACTGTTCAAATTTTATTAAATTCTATGTAACGGAAGCGAATAGTCACTCGCCGTTACCGGGTCAGTAAATACGACTTCATTCAATACACTTTAGGTGTATCGAACCCCGGCGGTGACGTGATAGTTCGCTGTACTAGAAAGAATGTTTATTTAGCATCTTGCCTCTATATAACTTAGAAATTAACGATGATTCAGCTATCACTCGAGGCTTGAACATTTACCGGTCGCTACGTATCTCCGAAGTTACATATTGAAAGCAGTACATTTTAAAAGTGATTTTATTGTGTTGGCCATGCTGTACTGTTTCCAGTTACTAAAAGGTAAGTTGTGCTGACTGAAATTAATAAATTAGAAACTTTAAAATTTACGTTGTTCGAGTAGAGCGAAGACTTTGAAACTAATTTGGCAACTTAAATAGAAATTCTAAATTTATACAATTGGCAAAATTATAAAACGGGCAAGATACTTATTTTACTTTTACACTTTGAAATTGTTAGGATATTACTTATATTTGTAGTGAATTATTAGACATAGTAGAATACAGAATTATTTTTGTAATTGTGGTTGGCTTATTTGTGGAATTAATTCAATGATTGTTTATTCAACTCAGAGTTTAATTAGCTTACGTATGTCAGAAGCTTTCTGACTGGTGGCAGTTACTACCGATGTGCTTAATATAAATCAGTGCTAATTAGTTCGCTACTCACATCCAGTGACACTGAGAGGAAAACATTAATAAAATCTAGAAGTTCTAATCAGTAAATCAGAGTACCGATTTCGATGGGGCGAACAACCTCCGAAACGGCACTACATTACTATGTTACTTGATAGCCTTTAATGAGTCGATCTTTAATTTTATTTTTCCTAGGGAACTGCCGGATGTCCATGCAGTCCCGTTGGTAAGTTAAAATCAATGTTTCACATGAGTAATACCGCAAAAAGTTTATCTTATACTGCAACTTTCATTTACTTCTTCTTCTTCTTTTTCTTCTTCTTCTTATTCTTCTTCTTCCGGCATTAAAGTTCTTGGTGGACCTCAGCCTCTTCCGAAATTTTTGTTCGGTTTCCAATTTTAGAAGCTTCTCAAAAGAATATTTTCCATTGGGTGGGTTTGTCAACCCACGGCCAACTCCCATCCTAGACGACCAGGGTACCCCTTTTTGTCCGGGGCATCATCTTCGACCTGTCTGGAATGGGAGGCCCTACCAATACCTACGCTACCCCCAGCACAGCTCTGAGGATCATTTGACAACACAAGCCACACCACTACGTCAAAGCAGGGACACCTGCTGGGAACTCTCATTTCACTTAACTAATAGTTATTATACTACAACACTCAGTAGTTACACGAACGTAACTCCACTCGAATATAATATTTTTGCACGAAGTCCAGATTCTTTCGGCTCTTCAGGTCCACTCATTGGTACTGCTTACTGTATAAGCACTAATTAATATCTTTTTTTTTGTGAAAGTAACTAAACTACTAAGTACCCTTTATTTACTCCGCACAAAATATTATACTGATATCACAGGCAATATTAATTTTTTAAAATATCATGACCTAAAAGATTCCAGGCAAAATAACAAGTAAAAGACCCGTTAATAGATAAATAAGTTACATCGACATACATACATACATATACATAAATTCGGAGATTACACGAAAAGAAAATATATGACAGACGTGAAAGCGTCAAAGTCAACAGCGTTGCAAAATATTTATGTTATATATTACTGAAGGCTGTGTGTACACATACAAAAGGATTTTAAAAAATTACCTGGAATTTAAACATGTACAAACATACAGAAATTAGTACCATATTAAACAAATGGAGATGAACGATGCGTTTTTATTATATTTACTTTGTCATTAAAGTGGGCAATCGTATCCATAACTCAGTGGAGCAATATCGACCCTATGAACCTGGTAGTCACTCGGAAGTCAATAAATTATCGGCAGAACACAATGAGCTGACAAATATAAATGTTTTGAAAATACTTTCTGGTTTATTCAAGTCCATCCGATTGAGAGAGATTTGCGACAGTTTGCTATGTGAAATATGTATCTACCAATGTGCCATCAGACTCAACGCTCCAAAACATTTCACAGCAGATATTTCCAGACTATGGCAAACGTCTAGCAGATCACAATGCCTCACATCTCGGAAAACACGAATATGTATTAAGTAGTCTCTCTGCAGAACAGTTTGTAAGTTACTAAAAATTACAATAATGTATGGTCTGTGGTCATTGCGAAACATCAAAGATCACTGTCAGTATTTGACTACAACGGTCATGGTACTCAAATGTAATCACTTAGAGATACTGTGGAGAAAGCGTAAAATCGGGATTATTAAAAATTTATCTCTTACCCGAGATCTGAGATTCTTTTACGAAGATGACAATGAAAATTGCGTGCTTCCGGATGTGGTGTAGTGTAATTTGGAAGATAAGTAAACATATTTCGAAATCGCATTCCACAATCAAGCAACTATGTATCAGTACCTCACGAATTCACGTTCAATGTTATGTCACATAAATCTTCTAGGCTAGTTTGCCATTTGATGTGGAAATACGATCATTAACATTTTGGTACAAAAATGTTTTCTCTGAGCCGTGTGTCACAAACATACAAACCTACTATAGAATTATTAAGCTTCTAATCCCAAAATCGCAGTAAATAACCCCGCATTAATATTTAACACACCGTCGTCGTCGTTTCTACTTCAGGCAACGCTTTTGAGGACAGCCTCAACCCGGATTTGGTATATAAAGAAAGTAACGAAGAACAACGCCCAGTACAAGCAGTTTCACCGCCTGAAGAACGTCGCCGTCAAAAGAATGAAGATTATTATTACCCACTTAAAGACGGTATAAGTGAAAAAGATAATTCTCTCAATTCACCAAAACGTTACGGACATCCACAGCCCGATAATAATCACAACGAATTGTCGCGGCTTACACAGCCACTACACAATTCTTCTCCTTATGTTTCGATACGCGAGAAGCAACCGTCGGTTGAAGACCATCAACATGACAGACCTGAACCAACACGTGAAAAGAGGTAGAGAAGTCGTCGCCGTCCGATTATATTCACCAGATCCTTAGTGAGCCACAGTCTCTCCAAAAACAGCAGAGATCTCAACCAGTTTATGACACTCATTATGCACCTGAACCCTACGAGTATCCAACTGTGTCAAGTGTCTGTGCTGAAAAAGTTCTTCCAAAGGGTGTGACTCCAATATATGGATTCGCTACGCCTAAACATATATCTGAACTGTCATTTCACAACAGGCGCCTAAGGTTTGAATATATTCCTCGTCCACAGGCACAACATCCACAGGACCTCTCTGGGTCTATGTCGGCAGTGATCAAGAAATTGAATATATTCCCCGCTTAGTGAAACTCCAGGTAAACGGTCACCCACAAAAGATGTATCACCGTCCACAGCTGGTGAAAGATCTCGGTGAAATATAACACTAATAACTTGTAGAAAATGAGACAAAAAATAAATATTCACCTGAAGAAAATACTGCAAATGAAAATGATCATTCTCATGAATGGAGAGTTCAAGATGAATCTCAAGAAACGGACGCATCAAAAAGCGAAGAGGACAGTTCAGACAAAGCCGCCCAAACATCCGAAAATCAAAACAATCATGTCCCTGCACCAAGATTTTATTTCAACGCAAGAATATATCTCAAAGGAAAACACTGACATAGATCGAAGTAAAATGGGTAGTAGCATTTCAGATACTTCATCTGGTGAGGCTTGTAATACAGACGAAGACAATGTAGAAGAACATACAATTCGTGATACAGTACATAAAACTGTATCCCAAAGACACTTGTTGCTTGTAATATCTGTTAATGTAGTTCCCACTTAGAATTCACACCAGTTTTAAAACAAAAATCTGTTGTTAATTTTAAACCAGTTTTATATTTTCTACATGTTTATTAGGCCTCCTTTATTAACCCTTATCCTGCTAACGTGGAGAATATGGTGAGCTCCTAATAATGCCGGCAAATGGCAGATGGGATTCAATTCGGCGTTTAAAGGGTTAAAAAAAGAAGACCCTATTTAGAGACCATATCTGTCAGTCCGTCCGTCCCTCCGTCTTTCTGTGTCACCTGATACTAATGACTAAAACTCTCGTCGTATTTTTCAGAAAATTATCAATCAAGCGTGAGATGCGTAAAAATCGATGCAGTAAAAGTTATACTTTACCTAAGGGAGAAAATGCAATTTTAGTCTATGTATATTTTTCTTCCGATTTAGACAAAATTCGGTACACTAGATCTCCATAACATGTTAGCAGTCATGGGTTTTGTGAAAGTTCATACAGTGAAAGGAATCATTTACTTGGGGCTCAAATAAAAGTTTCAACATGTTATCTAAAATTTTTGTCTGACTGAGATACAAGTCGGTAAACGGAATGTCCACACAAAAAGTCGTGGACGTTATGAAAATCGACGTAGTGAAAATCGTTTCATACGTCATGGCTGAACTTTCTGTGCCTATCGTACGATCTCAGTGAAAATTCAACATAAGAGATCCGAACATAATTCTGTTTAATACTTTTTGAGTTTCGCGAAAATCCGCGTAGAGTAGCTACATTTTTCTTACCGGCGCAGGAAAAACGAAACACGCTTGTACTGTGAAGCCTACGATATTCAAAAATTAACCTTCTAAAGCCTACTGGTTACGTGATGCACCAACCGGTTCAACATTCAAGAATTTTACGCTCTGCCCACACATGGTATTTATCTGTTTTGTATATATCCCAGAACAAATAGAGACTTTTTGCCCCATACAACACAAAATGACTGGTTTTTATAACCGTAGTGAAAAGTGTTTACTGCGCGGTACGGAATGGGTCTTTAAATAAAGCAGTCTGCGCTTCGTCTTTACTAGGTCAAATAACGCCTTTGAAAAGTATGTGTAATACTTTGCGGACAACTTTGATTTGTTTTAAGAAGTCAATAAGCAAGCAACAAATTCAATGGCATCAAAATTACAACTTACCGTGCTAGAGCAGGGTAGTCGTTTTCATCACCTCCACGCTTTCTTCAAAACAAGATCCAGATAACGAAAGTGTTTTGTAGAGTTCACTCTGTTTTATCCGTCGGTTCCGATGTGAACACGATATCTGTCAGCAATGGTATCAAGTATTATGCCATACTCAAGACAATGCAACTGACGTGCACAGCATGGGTGATGGTTGCTGGGTCACAAGCAAGAGACCGCGCCTATCCCCAGCGCAGACTACCATGGGCAGCTGCATTCTCAGAGCAACAGCATGTATTACAATGACCCTGCTTGCAACAGAAACGTATAATTGCTACTCCAGACTCATCTGACACTAACCGGGGGGGGGGGGAACAGAAAATCGGGGAAAAAAATTTAACACGAGAGACTGGCTAAAACAGGTGCAGGGAGAATTTAGGTTATGTTGAAGTTCTATCGGAAAATGCAATAAACAAAGTCAGTTAATATTATCGTGTGTGTACCTGATTTAGTTATTATAAAATACCTTGGGAATAACACTATGGAGATCAAAAGAATAGTCTTTACATAACCGTATCTACTACCATCCGCTCTCGTTGTTGAGTTGGAACTGATTCACGTGTATCGTACGGTAGGTATTCATTTGCTACGGAAGGGTTGTGACGTAAGAACGGTATCGATGGCTAGGAGATTTTGTTCGCCTCTGGTTCGTTCTGTTATGAGAGTACCTTTATATTGATATGTCTGTATGAAGAGTTGTTTGTAGGGTGTCGAAAGTGAGGTCTTGTGTATTGGTTTAAGTAAAGTCATAGTGTCTGTAATGGTCCCATATTCATATTGGTTCCTTAGAATGTGTTGGGCATAATTTTACAAAATTTAAAAATTCTTCTTTTAACCATCCACCATTATTTTATATAACATATTCTTCAAGGTTAGTAACATTCAATATGACCAATCTGGAATTTTAAATTGTATATTAGTATTAATAGCACCGTACTTTATTCATTGCAGTTAATCAACACCAGAAGCTGTAATTACAGCTGTACGAGCTCCTGATGGTGGGTGTCAACACCCGAAACATGTAGAGCTGCCTACAGAAAAGTAATAAAGTGAAAAAGTCGCATCTTGTTGGACAGTTATGAAATTAAATAAAATGGTACTTTACGTATATGGAGGGTGTGCGTGTGGAAAACTGCTGTTGATGTCTCAGGATGTACAGAGTGGGGCAAAATATCCTCCGTACTTTCAGCAGGGCATTGTGAAGGAAGGGGAGGCCGTAGAAGGGTGGGGTTGGGCTCGAAAGGTGCAGGTAGTTGGGAAGTTCCCGTTACAACACTCCGCAGTCGTAAAGATGGTGTGGTCCAACGAGCAGCGCGCATTTGCTGTCCAAACCTACTTTTCGCAAAGTCACTCTATCGTAGCGGTGCAGCGTGCGTTCCGTACTCGCTACCAAATCCCCCCTCGGAACCGAGTACCGGACCGAAAATTCATTCTGTTGTGGGTTGAGAACTTCAGGGAAACGCGAAGTGTGTCTGATAAAAGATGAGAACCACCACGGACCTCTGGAACACCAGTGAACTTCGAGGCTGTCAGACGGTCCATTTTGCAGTCTCCCAGGCGCTCTGCACGCAAACACCACGCAAACAACGGCCACCACTTGAAAGATATTTTTTGTAAGACTACGTGATTTAAAACTTCCCGTATTGTAGTTTCAGAATCCAAAAATAAAATTTTTGTATCTCGAATAGATGTTTTGTTATTCACCTTAAAATTTATGGAGGTTATTTTGCCCCAACCTGCAGTATACAGCAAATGAAAGTAATTTTAAGCAGATATTTACAAATGTTACTGCGCTTCAAATATGTAGTTTGGCTCATCCATAAAATGAAAGAACTTCTTCTTCACTCTGTATGCCGTAGCCAATCACTACATCTCCTCCCTCAACTTGCAACCTCGTACTGAGTTACGTGAAATTATTAGCTAGCTACTTGTTAGCATATGGTGTTAGCGGTAACTCGTAGTGCTGAATTCAATTACTTCGTAAATACAAGGGTGTAAACTTGGGGTTAACAGGGGGATCACCCAAGCTTATTAGGTGTATCAACATTCAGGCACGTTGCTCGCACGCTACAGCGCGCGGCCCGTAAATTCTGTACACGCTGCGCAAATTGGTGCATATGTAAAGTTTATGGCACAAAGAACCAGGGACGAGCCAGAAGAATTTTTTATACATTTAATTATTTTATAATTTATTTCACGACTCTATCATTACACTCGGGCTACAAACAGTTATAAAGTCTATACCACGAATCCAGCATGAGGACTGGAGCATAATCTGATCTGTGTTCAGTCCACTAAAGTACATACGACAGCAATGAAGTTTCATTATACAACACAAACCACCGAAACGCACAAATTTCTAAAGTAATATTTAATTTCTGTTTGTAACCTAAATATTTCGAACCTCGTGGTTTCATCCAGGGGATTCAACTTTATATGCAGTATGGTATGTTTCATATGCACCGGTGTAAGCAATCTGGTGGTGCTCACACCGATGCATGTAAAATATACCATACGGCATATACAATTGAATCCCCAGGATAAACACACGAGGTTCGAAACATGTAGGAGACAACATAAATTAACCTTTTGGCGCCGGGTTATTTTTTTAATTTTAGCACATTCTGTATATAAAATGTGAATAATACAGGAACCAAATACGTTAGAATTATGAAACAAACTGCATTTTGAAGAGAAAAAAAACTGAGAGTATATACCATGTTTAAAATATTCAGTACCTAT
>Ga0123352_10014514_pt1 | contig 12543 bp, 5 predicted proteins | sample TergutLab28metaG_FD_89700 | JGI IMG/M metagenome (GOLD analysis project Ga0123352, IMG submission 89700) | Labiotermes labralis P1 segment gut microbial communities from Petit-Saut dam, French Guiana - Lab288 P1 | ecosystem: Host-associated > Arthropoda: Insects > Digestive system > Gut ... | reverse complement strand
GAATAATACAGGAACCAAATACATTAGAATTATGAAACAAACTGCATTTTGAAGAGAAAAAATGGAGAGTATATACCATGTTTAAAATATTCAGTACCTATATTTGTTGAATAAATATATAAAATGGAACTTTAGAGGTTAGCGGTGCGGTACGACCACTATAGTTGACATTAGGTGTCAAAAGGTTAATCACTGGCCTTCTCGGTGAGAGGACGGTGGCCAACCGCCTGAGACATGGCACGGCCCTGTAAAATACGAGAACGCAAACGTAACGGAGTGTAAATAGGTTCTAAAACTGGGCGATGGGGAGCAGAGTCGAATTGGAGAACGGGGTTTGTACTGGTTGTATCTTAGCCAAACATACTGTGTAATTAATCGCTGGCGAGTCCTGACCGGAGGTCAGTTGTAGCGGAAGGGTACAGAATGCCTTGTTTCGCCCCTCCTTCCATTTCCTTCCCACTCCAACAAATGAACATTCAATCACCCAACATTTTCCAAGGTATCAATAGTAATAGTAGTAAAATTTAAAGCAGTCCCGTTACATGCCCGGAGGGGCCCAGAGGTTTCTAGGAAGTTAAGGTTCTCAGATTTCGCGACAACGACGCAGGATGGTGGTAGGTTGTCAGTCTTACGCACCGGCCGCCTTTACCCCCAGGAAATACCCCTGGTACTCATTTCTGTTAGAGGCTGAGTCGACCCCAGAGCCATAGTGCGATCGGAAGGATTTTATGTCAAGGAAAAATTCACTGACACCAGCTGGGATCGAACCAGCGACCTTCCGATTTGTAGCACAGCACCTTAACCACTGTGCTAGTAGTAGTAGTAGTAGTAAACGAAAATGTAAATATGATCACGCACAACCGTAATCTGCATAAGAGAGAAATCGGATATTAAGTACTTATACGATAAATTTTGGTCATTTGGAATGAAATTCCGCTCTTCTCTTGACTAAAGTAATATTGTCAACAACCTCCACTCCGAGGAACAACATTTAATACGGAGCAATATTACCATTTCCTTTGTTGTTCTTAAAGTAATGTTGTTGTGCATGCATGGAGATTGACGCACAATATAACGAAAACTTTTATCGTTACAGTTTTTCATAGAAAATCAAGCATGCGTCAACAAAGCACAATAAATGAGGAAGGTAAAGTAAACAGAAAGAAATACGTTTCTAACAATACGAAAACCGTGATTTGAGGTTTTCGCCACGTGATTTTTAGGAAGCATGTCTTCTGGGTTATTGCGCGCTGTGGTTTGGTAATTTGTTTCCGACGTTCCGAAGAAACCGCCTCCATCCCCAGGGTTATGAGTCAACCGGACTCATAACCCTGAGGATGGAGGCGGTACATTCTTCGAAACTTCGGGAAGCAGTTACCCAACCACACGGCGCAACAACTCAGAAGATATGCTTCCTCATAACTAAAAAAGGTTTGCAAGTAATAGAGTCAGCGCTGTGTAATTTCCAGTGGGTAAAGCGGCAAACTTGCCGCTACACTAGCCGTTATCTTTCGCTGCAGGATTCTGTCTCTTTCTCTCGTTGGTTGCGCAAGTAATAAGCGGGTTAGCTGTTATTATCGGCCCTATATTTACATTTAAATGTAGCTGTAACTAACACACCACACTGCCATCTCTCTCTAAGCCTCTCTCTCACGCACACACACACATGCTTCAAGCGGCAAGGTTAGCAGCGAATACTTCGATGCATAACCGGTTAGTAAATGGTCTATACAAATTATGTGTGACACAACCTAATAATCTTCGGGAAAAAAAAATTACAAGTTTTTGTCTGTTTTTAAATAGAGAAAGGAAGTAATTTTCTCCGTTTCAGTGGTATAGCGGTGCTAAACTAGCTATATTGGAGAATTCATCACTGTAATTAATGTGGATTTTTTTAGTACGAAAGTATGAAGTGAAGACACATTCTGTTAGAGCCAGAAATGGGATGAAGTGTTCACAGGACGAACTGCAGCGTTCGGATTCAAAGAAGCAAGATAGGTGCACGTGCATAACGTTGCATAATTATTACATCATACATTCCGGAGCTGAAAATAGAAGCCCTTGCTAAATATATGACGTAACACAGTTCATAATATCGTACAGCAAGGCGTCACTACCGGAAATAACATCATCATTATTTGAGGATGAATCAGGATTTAAGCCTCGCTGTAAGCTAACTCTAGCAGTAGAACCACAGTTCACAAACACCATTAACAGTGAAGCGTAGTACTGGTCACTTCCACTGTCAGTTTTATCCTCATTTCGTGTGGAACAAGAGACATCCGTTTCTCGACCCGGGTACGGCTGCTTTCCTTGTCACTGTCCCAGTATCGACCCCGCAGTAAATACTTAAAAAAAAAACGGTAACGCTTAGTTTAAGGGTTGCAGTCAGTCATGTAACATATTTCAAGGAATCTCTGGCTCATGAATTCGCATCGTGTTCAAAAACTACACGGCCATACTTGCACATTATTTTAATAGTTGTGGCTACCGTACATATTGGTAGATGTACGGTGTTACTTGCATAATGCCCTTGGGTGTTGTCTGTTACAACATATACCAGCAGAAATTTCCTCCAAATTACGTTTACCAGAACGGTGAGCGGTCTGACCTGGGAACACTCGGAACCGTTAAATGTTCCCTTATTTTTATTCTACTTTTTCCTGCTGCTCTTCATACTTTTCTTATTTTTGTGTCCAAAAATTTCAGTGAAGTGGCACACCTTCCTTTCATCTTCCCGTTTTTTCCCATACTTCATACAACCGTCTGCCTTCACGCGGTTTATCGTGCGGTTTTTCATCTAGTAACTGGAAAGTTGCATTTTTGTGTACCTATTAAAATATCTGAAAGGAAGTGACCACTTTGGTGGCCTAATCTATGTGGGACTTTAAGATGGATGTTAAAGAAACTCTTTATTAGATTCGCGTGTTGGAGAAGGTCAAAAGGTTTGCTCATGTGAGCATGGTAATGTTCCGCAAAAGGTCAAGAATTTCCTAACTAGTTGAGTGAATTAATATATTCCATTCATTACATTAAAAATGATATTTCACTTCGCAGTGTTGTAATTTACCCTGATGATGATCTCAACAGCCATCGAAACACGTTGGTGAACAAATATTAAGTGATAAACACATCTTACATATGTGCGTTTGTTGCTCTTCTTATGTGAATTGAAATGGTTGAGGGACTGTCAGCTTGTAAAGAAAGACTATGTGTTCTGTATTAAGTCATTCAAGGAAAACAGACGAATTTGCCCAAAGCTGAGCTAGACGTGAGCGTCGTTTTGACGGAGAGTCTTTCCAGGTTGCTGTGTGTCATACAGCCAGCAACATGCGTGGTCCTACACAACACTCTTGCAATAAAGAACTTCTAGACTAATCCTGTACATCTACACTGATTCTTGTGTAAAGCAATAAGGGAAATGCATCAGCATAACGAACAAGTTCATAATATTAGACTCCGGCACGCAAGTTGCACGTTAGTGCACGGGACCAGATTTCCGTTACCTTGGAAATATGATAGTCGCTCAGCTGGTCAAGAAGTTATCCGAAGGTACAGCATCATATTTGCATAAGCCTCTCCCCCTACAGTGTACCTTTCGCAGAGCCACATGGGACCAGCGCATCTCCCAAAATATTTTCAAATTACTTTTGACATTATCCTCCCACATATGCCTGGGATTTCCTGTTTTAGTTTTCTTTTCTTCTCTGTAAGATAATATGCATTTCTCATATTCACCGTACCACATTCTATATTCCCCGCCAATCGCATACACATTGATTTGTTCTGCCTAATAACGTTTTGGTCGCAGTTTTTTTCCAATCTGTTGTTGCTTTCACTCTCTGAGGTCCAAATGGTCCCCCTGCGCCCTCTTTTCAAATACCCGTTTACACGGCTGTACTTTTTGAATACTAATTTTGTCAACTGTACCGCGATATACTTTTTTTTTTTGCGGGACGTAGACTGCGTGGTTGCATGTGAATCGCGGGACGGGGCGGGATGCCAATATCAAGGTCGATATTATGACAAAGGTCACTGCCCGCAGTTCTTTTGTTTCTAGCTGTCCGTCAAATTAGACTACATGAAGGACAGAAATGAAGCTATTCAGTTCTGCCGAATCTGAATAAGAGAACTAGCGAATATAATCGATGTTTGTGTTTCTTCGAGTCCTCGAACGAACCTCGCGCTCGAGTGGGAAGCCCTCTTTCGTGAATGGGGTTTTCTGGTTTCGTGTCTGGGCCCGGAGACCGATACCCTGAATCAGGTTCTGAGTCCTGCAAGGCAAATTTCGGGATGGTAGTCAAACTGTGCCACGACTGCCTCTTTCCACACCTTTTCTAATGAATTATTTACCAATCCTACAGCTCAGCCCAGTTGGCCTACAGTCTGAGCTACTGAAAACACCCTTAAAAATAAGTACATACAGCCGAACCCCCGATATAGAATCATTGTTTCCTCGCCGCAATTTGTGGCAGTATATCGAGGCTTGCGGTAAATCTTTAAACGGACTGTGTAATGAGGAACTGCCAACTCTATAAGCACAAACAAATGCACTATTCTTGGAAATTTATTGTACCGTGCATCATTGTGATAACCGAAGAGTAAAAAAACCAAACCGGACACCACTGCAACCTAACTGCACCTAACCTCCAACATACAACAAACCAAGAACGACACGACCAATGTGGTAATCAACATCATAGTCGCGAGCTACTGATGATGGGCATAGTAATGCTTGAAACATGTTGAGCCTATAAGAAGTACAATAAAATAACAAGTGGCGTATAGTTGGTTCTTTATTCTTCAGTTAGCACTATTCTGTGATGTGTATTTTACTATTAAGTTACCCTACATTTTTCTGCACGATTGTCATCTTCAGGGAACTTACAACAATGTTGTTGAAACGTACAACAATGAAACAGTTTTACAATAATCATACATGTGAAATCTGCAGATTTTACTTACAACATACTCCGAACAAACAAGATGGCATCCGGGGACAGGATCCAATTCGGAACAGAAAGAAACGGATGTTTGTCGAACAGTTATAAATAAATAAAAAATTGTAATAAGCAATAAACTAAAATATCATTTTATAATGACATTTTAAAGACTATATTTTAACTAAAACCTGCAAATTTGATGTTTATGATTATTGTAGAACTGTTGTGATGCCGTACGTTTTAACAACATTGGTGTAAGCTCCCTGAAGAGGTCAATCGCGCCGAACCATGTTGGAGCAAATTAAGTTAAAATACACAACACAGAATAGCGCATTTGTTTGTGCTGATAGAGTTTGTACTTCCTTTCACAACGGACGGAATGAACAATATGAAATGTTTAGTACGGAGTGAACTGTTCGCAGGTTACATGAGAGTGGTGCTATATCGGGCTTTCATTGTACATTCTGTTTCTTCTATAGAACAGAAACCATGACAAATCACAGCGAGCGGGGCTCCTTTCTCAGTAAGAGTGATGGGAACGTTTCTCTATGACCCACCCGATCTAGTTCTACCTAGCCTCTCATCCCAAGGATTCCAGGATTCTTTCCCACTCAGAGACTAATTTCATAGTGTAGTCTTGCCAAGGTCATCCATGCGTGCTTGACAAGCATGCTTACACAAACAGCTGACGATTGTCCACCGTTACATTCCGGTGGCTGCCATTAATATAAAGACAGTCGTCGTAATGATAATTGTTATGGGTACTGAGAGATCTTTAGCTCCTTACAAAGATGTGTAATGCTTACGTAATTCCTATTCATTTTGCTTCTGTACAGAAGCTTTTTAGTTTTTAATAAAAATTAGCTATTAGATTTTTTCCCTGTATAGACATAAGGACTGTATTTTTGTAAAATAAGACAGCTTGCAGTGCCGTTGAAACTGGAATTAACAGGCCCGCCTATTAGTTTCTGTGCTTTTTTTTCCCCCCCCAAATTGTAATATAGGCCTACTGAATATTTACTCCGATTTGCATAACAAGAGTTTTCAAATTCATTCTTTTGCGATTGTCAATTCCTCATTGATCCCGATAACCATTTATTTCAGACATATACGAGTATTTGTTGTTCATGTTACCCAACTCGCCTCAAGACAGTAATGGCGCATTGCGCTTATACTGCTTATGTGCCTGAACTGCAACGTGAACCGGTGTGAAAATACGCAGGAAATTCCATGATCTGACACAGGAAGCTGAGTTTAGAGTTATAAATAACTCTGTTATCTCGAAGTCAGAAACGACAAGGAAGGAACTCTTCTTTTGTATCTCTCGTGACTTTTCAGCTAAGCGTGTAAATGAAGCGCGTGCCGTAATTGTGACGATGTTGCGGCACGCTGCTTGGTGCCATACGCACCAATTCAGCATTTTTAAGTTCGGCAGTTTTGTCCACACACCCTGCACTTAGACCTATGTGTCTCGTACAATTGCCACGATAAACAGCGACTATTTCCCCAACCGGGTTCAGTACCAGGCCAGTCGGCGTGGGATTTGTGGCGGACAATGTTGCAGTCGAACAGGTTTTTCTCCGAGTTTTTCGGTTCTCCCCTGTCAGTATAATTCCAGCGGTGTTTTAAGCTCATCGACCCATTTATGACAGGCTTTGTATATCTTCAGACTTTACAGAGTCTTTACAAAGCACACTGCATCTGTTTCCCTTAACAATATTAACAGATATATCTTAGTTTTGTGTCTGTGTGAGGTAGGAACTGAGCTTCTAAATATTGTTCGAGGCAGTTCGAATTTCAGAGGTTAACCCTCACGCTAACAAGTGTGCGGTCCGATAATTCTAACTTTCAAACTTCGCAGTACCTCGATGTTCCTGCATAAGAACCTTGACCTTTCTCAGCCTGTCTGTGTTGAACATCTTGCGTCATGCCACGTTTGTAGTACGTATATTTATGTCTCTATCACGCTTAATATTACTACAATATAATTTTATGAATTGTTAAACTTTGGGAAATTCTTTCTAAAAGAAATATTATTTTTCCAGTAATCTGTTACAAGATTTTTTAAATTTCGCATCAATATAGCTTATCGAATTGGATGCTTAGGCGGAAAAGTGCACTGATGAAAAGTGTTTGGAGTATACGAGACGTCTGCAAAAGCATGTCAGTGATTTATACTTCAAGAAAATGATTGAAGGAGAAAATAATGTGGTAGGACAGAAAATTACGTAGCCGGACAGGAAAAAATTATGTGACAGGACATAAAATTACGTAGCAGGACGAAAATGACGTGTCCGGAAGGAAGACTATGTGATGAGAGAGACATTTGACGTAACAGGACAGACAATTACGTAACATAACAGAGAAAATGACGTGAGAGGACACAACTGACGTGACAGAACAGAAAGTGATGTAAGGAGAAAAATACGACGTAACAGGACAGAAAAATGACGTGATGGGACATATAAATTACGTGACAAGACATAGAAAAATTAAGTGACAGGACAGAAACATTACGTGACAGAACAGAAAAATATTAACCAGATGATAACCAGCTTCCGTATTTTAGATCGGGCTACCACACAGCAGCAAGAAACACATAATTCGTATTGTCCAGGGCAACGATCGATTGAGTAGCAATCCTACTTCGAATTTGCAAGGCCCCGGATTTAAATCCTTACCCGGCACTGGCTGTACGGACTACACTAAGGACGTTTTTATTCTTCTGACCTACTCCAGACAATCATTCAGATGATGCCAGGAATGCTTCTTTCAATTCATATGTCTTAATTTTCACGTAGTGCAGTCTGTTGTTCTTAGAGTTCAATGGTTTACGGTAATTAATATAACCATACACACAACTAAAATTTCCTCAATTTTATACATGCATCATATTTTTCAGGTTTTACTTCAGAAAAAAAAATCCCATCATTCTGTCCACACCATTAATATGAATATTTACGTCTAATACCAAGTAAGTGAATAAAATAACATTACTTTGTTCCATTTTAAACAAAATTTGTTAATCAACATATTATATTCCTCAAACAGTTTTCTCAGTGATATGCTTTTCAGATTCCATAGCACAAATTTTATGTAAAAGCGTAGATGATAAGCAATAGATGTTAATTAACAGCATGCATAGCTAACCATCTAAAAGGTGTCTTTGGAAATTTCATCTATTTAATTGTACTTCCATTAATAAGATTTTAAATCAAATATATTTGTAGGCATCTATTTTAAAATTCAAGATCTCAAACTCCAAAACATGAGAGTGTTTTTTTTTTGGCACAGAATAAAATTATCTTTTAAAAGTGTACCGCCTGACGATGACCGCATTTCGGTTGAATATATAGCTGTTTGACATGAATACCTAAGTATTGTTAAGTCTTTTAGAGGGGATATTAATTACTTTATACTTTTCTTTGCTCATTAGTTATTCTGTGTACGTAGCTTATCGGACGCAAAGTGTCTGAGTCACTGACAGAAAAGTTCAATATAGCAAAAGTAAAATGGATGTAATCACCAGTGTGAGCAAATATTTGCTTCAGTTTGGTTATGTCAACTGCGTGATGTATGTAATGTAGAGATGGAAACATGATTATGAGAACTAAGGAAATGGGATGGGAGAGTTTGTGATATACGTACTTGACCGTTATATCGTGTTACTCTTTCGGAAGTCTCCGGAGTCCCAGGATTAGACTCTTAGTCAAGAATAGGCAGTGCCACAACCGACGATAGAAAAAGGGGGTTTCCCAAATAAAAGTCAGCTGCTACTTGGTAAGGCTTTTTACTACTTGACATGTGTGATGTCATTCTTGTTTTTTGGGGGGTTTACTTAAAATTCACACCGACTTCCTCCTCTAAATATCGTGTCCTCTATTGAGATTTCCTTCAGCACCCAAACCACGGTTTATAGGCCAAATTTTCAATTTTTTAAGAATAAATACAATGATTATTTTGCAAGAAAGAGGGAAGTTTGGACATTACGCGCGAATTTATGAATTTGATTAATTATACCAATGCTGCTGAAAAATTGTAATAATTAAAAGCGTTTAACAAGAAATTTTGAAGAAGAGGCGACTCACGCTCATAAAACACACACGGACAGACCGTGCCATGGTTCAGGCGTTTTGTCTCTGGCCTCTACCCATAGAGGCCATAGTTCGATTCCCAGGCTACCCCAAGTGGGGTTCGCAGCAAGAAAAGCGGCGCTGGCACCAGAAGTAGTTTTTGGTTTTCCCCTGTCTGGAACATTCCACCACTTCTCATTCATTTGTCGTGTTAGCAATGAACAGTATCGTTAATAACGCTTATAAGTGTATTTGCCCGGACAGACTGATGAAAATCACGGAATCAGGACTAACGTCTGGCCCAGTGAGAGAATAGGATCCGGTTAACTCCTGCGTTCATACGAAACACACTGTGGCTGTTATGAGCAGGTCATCGTATTCCGGCTCTATTCAGAAACGCTTTTTGTGCGTGATTTCATAATTGTCCGTCCGGTTTTTAAAATGGAGACACGTTGTTTTCCTTGGTTTCTTAAATATTACTGATAAGAAATTAAATCTTCAAAAGGCGATCACTCGCCAGCGAAGTTTGCCTCGTAGGGCCTAGCGGAGTACAAGAACCGAGCTGTAATGCAGTGAAAACGAATAAAAATCGTGTAGTTTTTTTTGTTCATTTCGGGAATGAAATGTTGCTTAGGCAATAACGGATTTAGATGAAATCTGGTATTTGAGGGGGAAGGATATTCACTGAAAGACTCTCGCAATGTGGGAACATGAGAAATTACAGTTTTGTACAAGTACAGTTGAATTATTTTATCTTTACAGGGGATGGAAAGATTCAATGTTTTGGACTGAAGGTAAGTTATCACTTCTCGAATTCAGTCTGCTCATAAATTATTAGTTACAACAATTTTGATTTATTACTTTTTTCCCGAGTATAAGAGGAAAAACCTGTCCTCACCTCACTGCTTGTTTCCCAGTTTATATAAAAACCAATTTCCGCACAACAACTTGTACAAGTTTTATAGCAGCACATTTTAATCTGTAGAATTTTAGACGTTGGACAGATTTTTTACGAACAGAACGTTGGCATGCACTGTACGACTGTAATCTGCTCACTACTTCATCGTGAATGTAATTTTGATTTATTCTCTCTTTCTCGGGGAACGCGGTGGCGCAGTTGGTTGAGGCACTGCGCTAAAAGCCGGTTCGATTCCCGATGGCGACTTTGGAATTTTTCATTGACATAATCTTTCCGGCCTTGGGGTTGACTCAGCCTCTAACAGAAACGAGTACCTGGGGGATAAAGGCGGCCGTTGCTTAGGACTAACAACCTTACCATCTTCATGTGCCGATTGTCTTTAAATCTGGGAGACTCAACCGCCTGGAACACACAGGACCTGTCCTGGCCTGTAATGGGATTGCTGTACTCACTTTCTCCATGTTTGCAGACTGCCACATCTCTTCAAGAATTTGTCAGCTGTCTTTATATTGTAGCTGATTTCTTTTTCATTATCACAATATTTCCCCTAAAGTAGTAATGCTTCAAAGAAGAAATAAAGCTAATAAAGAAAGAACACTCCAGTAATTAAAAATTTAAAGTAGGCAATCTGGTCATTACCAAACTTTATGACAGTATATAAACTTGAGCATGTATTAAGAGTTTTGTTTGCCGTACGTATTGGAAAAGTGTGTTATAAATGTAACAATGACTTTTGTTTTTCCATATTCGATCCGCACTAGGAAATGGGAAACGTGAAATTAGCATATATATATATATATACACTGCAACCTATCCTGAATTCTGGGGACGAAATACGAATATGCAGAATCAGCGTCTCCTTTTAGATCCACCGTTGCTGATCTGGCATTTATGCGCCGAGCATTGTGTAAATATGTGTGGTACGACGTGACTTGCTTGTTTTCTCTGAGCCGGTAGAATAATTGCCAGATCATAGACCTGTGCTGAACAAAGGGAATATTTATTATTATTATTATTATTTTTTATTTTTTATCTAATGCTCACATATAAGACAGATCCAAACGGCTGATGTCGTCATTGGACCAGATAAAATTTGTGTGTGTGTCGAAATATTCCGGAGCTTGACAGTTCGATGATCTGATGGTCAGAAACCTTTCAATCGAAACCTGATCACTTATCAATTAAATATCTCTGAGTAGGTGCAATGCTTTTTTGCGTTGCTGTGTCCAGTAATTGGCGATGTTTTATGACATTGCTTCGTCTTTGAGCTTGATTAATCTGTGTGGCCCCCACCCATCATAGAAGCTGTTACTTGTCAAAAAAAAAGTGGCTTCATTTCCACATTATTGATTTATATATTAGAATATATTTATATTTCTTTTATTCATAATATTGTATTGCTAAATATTTTGTTTAGATATAACACATTGTATACTTACACACGTAAAAATGTTCTGTTAATAGTAGGCATTATATTCAGTGGGTTTCTTAGGCCTGTTGGACATCTGAAAGTTTTTGAATGTCCGGTTGCAGTGTGGTCAGTGATAAGCGAAGATCACCTCTCTTCACGCCATAAAGATAGTTACGTACTTTGACAGTCAATAAGTCACCCAACTTGAACCACGTTCAACCAGGTAAGATGTAGGAAGAGCAATATATTTTGCTTCCTTTGTCGCGGGAAATAAAGGGAGAAGGGAACCTTTGGTTGACTTTTGAATTTGAAATATGTTGTTCAGGCACTGAGTTTTCGGTGGCCCACTCAGAAGTTACTGTGACTTCTCTAACTTTCCGTCGTTTTCCTGTGGCCCCTTAGAAACTCGGTGTGGCTCCTGGTGGCCATATGGCCCACGATGAGAACCACTGCTGTATGGCGTCACGAATTATGGGCCATAATTTGTCATGTGTAAGACATTCCCAATGAAAAGCAGCAAACACGCGCGTATTATCTTTGTGCTGTTTGTTTTGTCTGCCCATATGTAGCCAATAAAGAACTGCTGATCATAGTGTAGGGACATCTATTGATATCGCCAATGTCACTTTTGGTTGAGGTCAGACATTAAATGTAACCTACGAGGGAATGCTGATAAGTCCTTAGCCCGACCAGGAAGGAAACAAGCTACAGCGACCGAACTCGGGATTTATTCAACATACTCCTCACGAAGCTCCATACACTTCTTAGTCCGTTGCTCTAACTTTTGCAAGCCACTCAAAAAAATTCAGAATGTTGTCCGTCCAGCCAGGTCTCCGCAGTAGCAATGACCTCCGCGTCGAACTAAAAATGGCGTTCTTTCAATTGTTTTTTCAGTCCAGGAAACATGTGGTAGTTCGACGGGGTCAGATCCGGAGAATAGGGTGGGTGAACAAGACACAATGGAAGCCCAGGTATCTTCTGAGTTGCAAGTGCCCGGTGAGCCGGGGCATTGTCGTGCAAGAACAAGACCCCCTTGGTGATCTTCCCGCGGCGTTTTCCCTTAAAAATGTCCTTCAATTGCACAAGCAGAGTTAAGTAATACTCCGCGTTGATAGTTTGGCCCTTTGGAAGATAATCAATGAGGAGGATGCCGTCTTGATCCCAAAAAATCGAGGCGAGAACTTTTCCAGCGGATTT
>Ga0123352_10014513_pt1 | contig 12544 bp, 15 predicted proteins | sample TergutLab28metaG_FD_89700 | JGI IMG/M metagenome (GOLD analysis project Ga0123352, IMG submission 89700) | Labiotermes labralis P1 segment gut microbial communities from Petit-Saut dam, French Guiana - Lab288 P1 | ecosystem: Host-associated > Arthropoda: Insects > Digestive system > Gut ... | reverse complement strand
CGATGTGTTGAGTGTGCACTGTATGGTGTGTGTACTGTGCGCTGTGTTGAGTGCGCACTGTATGGTGTGTGTAATGTGCGCTGTGTTGAGTGTTCACTGTATGGTGTGTGTACTGTGCGCTGTGTTGAGTGCGCACTGTATGGTGTGTGTACTATGCGCTGTGTTGAGTGCGACTGTATAGTGTGTGTACTGTGCGCTGTGCTGATTGTGACTGTATGGTGTGTGTACTGTGCGTTGTGTTGAGTGTGACTGTATGGTGTGTGTAGTGTGCGCTGTGTTGAGTGTGACTGTATGGTGTGTGTATGTGCGCTGTGTTGAGTGTGCACTGTATGGTTTGTGTACTGTGCGCTGTCTTAGGTGCGACTGTATGGTGTGTGTATTGTGCGCTGTGTTGAGTGTGACTGTATGGTGTGTGTAATGTGCGCTGTGTTGAGTCTGCACTGTATGGTGTGTGTACTGTGCGCTGTGATGAGTGTGCACTGTATGGTGTGTGTACTGTGCGCTGTGTTGAGTGCGCATTGTATGGTGTGTGTGTACTGTGCGCTGTGTTGAGTGCGACTGTATGGTGTGTGTACTGTGCGCTGTGTTGAGTGCGCATTGTATGGTGTGTGTACTGTGCGCTGTGTTGAGTGCGCACTGTATGGTGTGTGTACTGTGCGCTGTGTTGAGTGTGACTGTATGGTGTGTGTAGTGTGCGCTGGGTTGAGTGCGCACTGTTTGGTGTGTGTACTGTGTGCTGTGTTGAGTGCGCATTGTATGGTGTGTGTACTGTGCGCTGTGTTGAGTGCGCACAGTACACACACCATACAGTCGTACTCAACACAGCGCACAGTACACACACCAAACAGTGTGCACTCAACCCAGCGCACACTACACACACCATACAGTGCGCACTCAACACAGCGCACAGTACACACTCCATACAGTGAACACTCAGCACAGCGCACAGTATACACACCATAGAGTGCACACTCAACACAGCGCACAATACACACACCATACAGTCACACTCAACACAGCGAACAGTACACACACCATACTGTGCACACTCAGCACAGCGCACAGTACACACACCATACAGTCACACTCAACACAGCGCACAGTACACACACCATACAATGCACACTCAACACAGCACACAGTACACACACCATACTGTCACACTCAACACAGCGCACAGTACACACACCATACAGTGCGCACTCAACACAGCGAACAATATACACACCATACAGTGCACACTCAACACAGCGAACAGTACACACACCATACAGTCACACTTAACACAGCGCACAGTACACACACCATACAGTGCACACTCAACACAGCAAACAGTACACACACCATACAGTCACACTCAACACAGCGCACAGTACACACACCATACAGTAACACTCAACACAGCGAACAGTACACACACCATACAGTGCACACTCAACACAGCACACACTACACACACCACACAGTCGCACTCAACACAGCGCACAATACACTCACCATACAGTCACACTCAACACAGTGCACAGTACACACACCATACAGTGCGCACTCAACACAGCGCACAGTACACACACCATACAGTGCACACTCAACACAGCGCACAGTACACACACCATACAGTCACACTCAACACAGCACACACTACACACACCACACAGTCGCACTCAACACAGCGCACAGTACACACACCATACAGTGCACACTCAACACAGCGCACATTACACACACCATACAGTCACACTCAACACAGCACACACTACACACATCACACGGTTGCACTCAGCACAGCGCACAGTACACACACCATACAGTGCACACTCAACACAGTGCACAGTACACACACAATACCAACGACATGCTGCCACACCACCGCACAACATATAACGACGTAATTTTTACCGAATCTTAACCTAAATATAACTTTAGCTAGGTTCTAGTGAAGGCTCCCTGATGATGGTCGGAGACCGAAACATGTAGGAACAAGTCAAAGTTATTTTTAATGTAAATATTAAAACGTTGTCAAGTTTAATAAAAAGTGCATTTGTTGGTGTATGAACTTTATTCATTACCATATTCATAAAACTTGCCAACAACCTATGAACCTGACGCAGATTACCTTCACTCCCGTCGTAATAATTTCTTGAAGATCCATCTTTATTCTATCCTATCAAACTGGTCTATTAATCTAATGAAATTCTGAATGTACTTGCAGCTTCTGAACCTACCATGTCTTTAAGGGTTGAAAGTGAAAGGAAAGGTTTATTTTGTTTAAATACGATGATGCACGTACAACAATTAGTGTGTACTTCTTGTTTATTTTTACATTATTCAAGAGAAGTTGGGTGAAACTTCACATCACAATATTTAGGTGTGTCCGTAAAATTGTGAAAAGCGATTATTAGCTTCGTCATATCTGTCTGTTCGCATGGAACAACTCGGGGTACACTGGACGAATTTTCATGAAATTTGATATTCGAGAATTCTTATAAAAATCTGTAGAGAAAATTCATGCTCCATTAACATCTGACAGGAATAATGGTTACTTTACGTGAGGAGCTATGTGTATTTTTAATAATAAGTCGCTGAATTCTTCTTAGAAATAAAAATATTTCGGATGAAAGTTCTAGAGAAAATCAAAACACACATTTTATGTTCAATAACTTTCTTCCGAAATTTGTGCCATTTATGAGCTAATGTGGAAAAATATGGTAGAACCAGATAGGCGACAGATGACGGCATAATATGGCGAATGCGCATTGCATGCTGGATAAATAAGTCTACTGGCACACACTCAGGTTTTGTTGCCAATACTTCTTGTTCTTCCACAGCATCAACTGCTACGCGAAGGCGCCCCTTATGTTAGGTTACACGTACATTGCCTGTCTTGTCCAGATTATGTTGCCACGTGCTGCTAAATCACAAGTAATACTGGCCTGGAGTACAGCACGTTGTCTGGGTAGCAGTAACGTGAATATGAACGGAATGTCAGTCGCCAGCGAAAGTCATTACGAGACTATAAATGAAGCAGACATAGAGCCATATGGCAGAGACTAATTAAATACTCGTGGATACAATAAATGTAGTGTCAATATTTACTTGTGTGCTATCCTTGCAGCCACAGCTATTCAGATTCCATTCTGCCATTTCTCAGTGAATGAAAACCTGCCACGTCATTTGGACGGTTCTGTACCAGCGTTAAGCATATTATAACCGGGTTCCTGTTGGTCATAATAATTGCCTATCTGAGGTTTTTAACAAGTTTCCATGTTAATGTTGATAAGCCACTTTAACGAGGCTGCCAGCGGACTGAGGAAAACAAAAAAGAACTTCAGTGTAGCAGGTCGTGCCGGGACTGGAAATGGATATCCTCTGAATAGAAGTCAGAGACACTACTGCTTGGATCAACTGTAAGAAATGTTTTCTTTAACTACACTGTCAGTTGCTAATGTTACTTAGCCTCAGCGACAAATTAATTATGTGTATGGCGCACTCTGGAGAAGACTACATACTGAGGAGCTTAACGATCCGTACTCCTCACCCAATATTTTTTCGGGTGATAAAATCGAGAAGAATGAGATGGGCGGGGCATGTAGCGCGTATGGGGGAGGGGAGAGGCTTATGCAGGGTTTTGGTGGGAATACAAGAGGGAAAGAGACCACTTGGTAGACCCAGGCGTAGATGGGAGGATAATATTAACCTGGATCTTCAGGAAGTGGAATGTGGAGGCATGGACTGGATCGAGCCGGCTCAGGATAGGGACAGGCGGCGGGCGCTTGTGACTGCGGTAATGTGCCTTCGGGTTTAATAAAACGGAAGGGAGGGGGGATTTATTGACTAATTGAAAACCTGTTAGCTTCTCAAGAAGGAGTCTGCTCCCTGAAGTGAGTAAGCAAGTGTGGAGCACTCTAGTGGGATGATACGACACAGAAATCGTCATGAAGGCGTATAGGGGGAATATAAATTTAACTCCACCAATTTCTTAACGTCAGCAGTGGGTGAGATGAGTAGTCAACTGTCCCCTCCCGGCCGTCTTCTTCTTCTCTTCTTCTCCTTCTTCTTCTTCTACTTCCTCTTCTCTCATCCCTCTTCTCTTCTTCTCCTTCTTCTCCTTCTCCTTCTCCTTCTTCTTCTTCTTTTTCTTAGGGTCCGTCAGCTTACGCTCCGGATGCACCACAGCCTTAGGCTTATTGTACAACCCTAAATACTCCATTAAGTACAGATTCAATAACCCTATGCCTCGTATGAGGAGGCAAAGTTCCCTTACTGAAGCTCGTGCTTATGTCTCTTGGTTCGGTAATCATCTTCCCAAAGACATTATAGCGCTGACGAACCAACGCCTTGTAGCAGCAAATAATATGCTGCACTGTTTCTGTCTCCATCCTGCAGAATCTGCAGGTTGGATTCCCATCAAACAGGCCCATAATGTACAGGTGCCCCCTTACGGGAGCATGTCCTGTAAAAAATCGCAACTACCATTTTTAGTTGGTGCCTACTTAACTTAAGCAGGTCATCAGCTCTTTTCTTACATGGTCTGCCTACAAAAGCTTGCCATGTCTGTGGCCTGGCAAATCTCTCCAGGCGTCCCGGCCGTTTTACTCACGGCTAAAAAACTCAGCACCCACCGAATAGGGTGTCGGGTGGGGCCCAGTACCCATCTAAACCTGAAACACATTTCTGCAGGAATATTCCTTTGACCACTTTCGTCGTTCACATTTCATCCACAGTATCATAACCCACACTCTGCCGCAGATAATTTCACTCTTTCAACAAAAGGAATTGATGAAATGTAACATCTCAACCACGCAAATGAAACAGTCCATAAGAATTGCTTAATAGGCAAAAAGTTTAAATTACCCAGGCCAATACATTTGTTACATTCCTTAAAGTAACATTAGCACACTAAATGAATTAGCAATTACGCCTCTTCTTGAACCACCACCTGATATATTTAATGCGTTCTCTAAATCCAGGTCAATAGTTGTGACAGAATGAGACAAGCCACGTCTGGTACCCATCAGTTTCTATGACATTTTGCTTTAAATGTTCGTTCCAGTTATCAAACTGCTAGTAGACGTTATTCTACATGTTAAAAAATATTCAGACGCGTCTATTCCTCAATCTAATGCTACAGCCAGCCAACTATCTCTGGTAATTTTTCAACCAAAATTTTGTATGTATATTTTATTTGTCTTAAGTTCACTCTCTTTTTTTTCATTAGCCGCATATAGGACGAAAATTAATTGTATTAATTTTGAGTCAATTCAAGCCACAGGTCCTTATGGACAGTGGCTGAAAAAGCAACAGTTAAATGTAATTGTGAAATACTCAATTAGGTAGTTTAATTTTTCATCTCTTTGCTTCTTATTTCCGAAAAGTAGTAGCCCACGTCGGTCCAATTGTTATAAGAGGGAACGAGAAATGTTCCTGACTAGCTTGTTAAATACCCGTGAAATTTTTAATTATCATGGTAATAAATACGAACATATTTGTCTTCTTGCACATGACGTTGTGTACCCTCGTGTTTATATATATCTATATTTTTATACGTTTGTTCTGCCTCCTGCACATCTGCCTTGATTATGCAAAAGGGAGATTCCTCTGAAATATAGGTACGTATCTACCAAGCTACACAGTGACAAATCCCGTATCTTTCAATGACATTCTTTCCATACTAAATTTCATGAAAATCTGCTAGTTAATTTGACATTTTCAGTCGCGCGCGCACGTGCACGCGTGAATTTTCTTTTTTTCCATCGGCAAAGAAAAAAAAGTGCTGCTGTCTGAGAGTGTGGTTTTGCTTTATATTACAGGTCTCTTACTGCTTATGTCGCACAGCAGTCGAGAGCGAAATGAAAGAGGACAAAGTAAACTGTCGAAAAGCGGATATCTGGATCGCAATATGCATTTCCCCGGCGTAGTCTGAGCTCTTGAGGCTTCGATTCCTTGCCGTTGTCATTCACACTTACTTCTCACGCAACATGAAATGTTAAGCCGTTACTAGTTTTAGATACGGAACGACACGTGGCAGATGGAACAGCACTCCGTCCCCATATGCAGGCAATTTGCAACACGCCAGTAGCATAAAGACGTGACCGTGTTACGTTCAAAGACATTCTGAAAGGAGTTGCGGAAAATTAACTGAAAATACATTCGGTGAGATGTCAGATGTGAAGGAGAGGCCAATAAACAGGAATAAGGAATAACCAAATTAGAAAAATGCAAGTTAAACTTTCTCTATCCACCACCACAATGCAGAGGAACAGCTTCACTCTTTCTTAATTAACCTCTGCTAGACGGTGATGAATGATCAACTTCAGGCCTCATCAGCTTTACCCTCTTGAAAGAACCGCCATACCCACTGAACAGGAGGCTGTCTGGGTCTCAGTGCAAAACTGTAGGTTTATGGAGAAGAAAAAATATTTTTACGCTACTGAGATTTGAACCCCGGAGTATCAAGCCCGTAGCCTAGTAACTATAGAGAAGAAAAACCTAGAAATAAATGCAATAATATGAATCGAATGTGACACTATGTCGTTTGATATAAAAGTTGTCTTATCAACCAATCGACACGGCGTCATACAGCTAACTATCTACAAAACTACACGGTGTCACATCCCACACGACAGCAATTATGATAATTGCGACTATGAGGACCTTAAATGTCACACGAAAGAGAGAAGTTTTGAAAATGTCAATATAATAAAAGAAATAAGGTGTAATTACATAAGGGAAGATATACAAGCAGATGTCAACAACGACTGGAAGAAGAAGGAAGAGAAGATACAAGGTAGAGACAAAAGCAAACACAATTAGCAAAGCAGTGCGCCGTTGAACAATCCAATATGAACTGAGATAAGCATCAGCCCATGCGGCAACATCTGCTCGCTAGGACGCACGTGCTGGGGATTAATTTGTTTAACCTAATTTACTTTCATACCTCACAGGTGCAAGGGGTGAAACATCACACATCCCTCGCTTATCAACACAATCCCCCGTCTTACACATGCAGTCTGACATCCGTGAGGTTTTAAGCGATTCATCTGTCGATCAGCATATCAATATGACAAGCAAACTCATGGAAGAAATAATTAACATCTGACGGCACTCAATAATTACTTCGCAATTCTCTATAAACTCTTATTATATATTAATGGGTAGGTGGTGGAATTAAAAGAACAAACCCGCGTCATCTATTAATTACTGGTTGCATAACTTAACGATATTTGTACATATTCTTGATTATATTAAGTGGAAAAATTACAATCCTAAACCTGGGTCAGTAGATGAAGGTGTGACAAGCGGGAGAGCTCGTAACAAGGTGACTACATACGATATTTCAGGCTTTCGAAGCGGTGTATTTGAAAAAATTAGTTCTTCTGCTATGTTACGCTCCACCACAGGGAATTTGTTATCCAGCGTTTCGATCCATAATATTGGTCTTATCTTCAAGGGTTGACCGTCGAATATCCAGTTCATTGGACATTCATTTCATGAAAAATGAAGACCTCATAGTGTTTACAATGTTCGCTGATACACAGAATTAAGAACAACAAAGATTAGGGAGATGATTGTGGGTTAGATTAAGCACATGTATATGTTCTGTTTTCATAACTGAGTTTATTGCATAATTGATGTAATTCTCTGTGATCTGCGACCAGAAGGCGAAGAAAGAGTTGAAGATCTGTACACAAAAATCGAGCACGACTGCCTGAAGATTTTCAGGTATATGACATTTCGATGTTTGCTGAACATCGAATTAATCTATTGTTATAATAAAACCAATCAGATGCACTAAATTCTCAAAATTATTTTTGGAATAATACTCTACATGTTTCGGACAAGGTTGCTGACAGCTTGCGAGCAAACTGTCAGCAATGTGTACAGTGAAAAACTCCTGATGACGGGCAGAGGAACTGTCCGAAACATGTAGAATTTTATTACAAAATTAAATTTGAGGAATTAATGATCTAGTTGATTTTATTATAAGAATTTATCACGATGCACGGTCACCTGAACGTCAGATTAATCTGTTGCTACAGTACGGGGAAGTCTTAGGTTTTGTACTGCGTAGAGAGCGGAGAAGCACATTCAAATCCCTCGCATTTTCAGCGTTCTTCTGGAAATTATTAACGAAACGAAAATCTACAGAAAATAAGAGAACGAAGCTTCATAGATTTTTAGGGACTTCGAACGTCTCATAACTTGTATTCTTGTCCTCCCACCTAAGCCTAGATTTTCATTATCTTCCCTTATAACACAGGTAAAAGCTAAGTTATTCTTGTCCATTACATGAAGTGGCATGAGGGAAACACTCTATTTATATTTCTGTTCTACAAACTTGCTTCATGATCTCTTTTCGCCCAGTAATATCAGGTGTTGATTTTAAATGGCAATGCTCCTGTGTAGAAGAAAGTATTCATTTCCAAATCACTTAATCTACATGAACAGCATTTTGATTTAACTCTGTTTTACGCATGCAACTTAAATTGTTAGACACCCAGTGGTAAAGTTCAGGGTCAGCTATAAGTCTCTGTGACTAAACTATTGCTCATTCTTCCGTATTTCTTCGGATAATGGTAAGGCAATCCCTGCGTTTTGTCTCCTACATGCCCTGAGTTTTCCAGAAAGCTGAGCCTCCCAGATTTCGAAACAGTCGGTAAATGACGGTGGTAAAGTAGTCAGCCCAACACACCGGCCGCTTTGACCCCCCAGGAAATATTCCTGGTACTCACTTCTCTCGAGTCCGTGAAAAATTCCAATGAAAACAACGGGGATCGAACCCGCGACTGTCCGACTTCTAACGCGGTGCCTCAACCAACTGCACCACTGCGTGGTCCCCCTTTAGATAATGGTACAATTGACATCTGTTAAAAATTTTAAGGTATTTGTAGAGCGTCGTCATTTTTATAACAGTGGCTTTTTCGACGTCCAAAATTAACTAATCACCCAGTTATATAAATATGAATTCCATAAAATGTTGTTCAATGCGCCTTCACTTGCAGACCAAGTTACTCGATCTCATTTAAGAAATTCATACTTTAATGACGCTATTCAAATTCCGGGGATCATTGAGCATCCGATGGGAAGCCACGTGCATGACAATTAGGCAAGGATAGACGTGAGAATGGTAGTAGGCTCTTTGAAACAAATCTAACAACATTTTCCCAGATGCCAGATACTTCGACATGATACCTTTCGTGAAATCCCACAATTCATCCTCACAAAAGCTAGGAAAATATCTTAAAATAGTCCAAGAAAATGACCTTCAACATACTAACACTACATCGAGCCATTCAGCGCTGTATAATTACATTGTTCAGGTAAATAATTTCTTTGGCTTCAAAACTTTGGTGATGCAGAGTTTCTTGCTGCCTAGTGTGTTCCATTGTGTCAGATTTATTTATAGATCAGTACTGAGCGTTGGTGGAGTAATAATTAGAGAGATAAAACAGCTGTCTCAATTTGGTAACGCTGGGTCCACCACGCCACCTACAGGGAACAATCTGGGTTTCAGTACGTCCTTCCATGGTAGAAAGCATGTGACTAGCGGCCCTAACTACGACACGGCCTTAAGGTGACCGACCCTGCGAAGAGGACTCCAATTCAAAAAATTATAGTAACTCAAAGGTCAAGCAATTAGCAACTCGTCATGAGAACTTCAACGTTTATTGCTGCTTCCACAAGAAACAGTCACTCTTCGTTGTCTATATTCATCTTCCTCAACGGTCATATTCTACGTCTTTAAAATTCATTTTAATATTATCCCCCTCTGACAGTTGCCTAATTCTGGTCACAGGTTTAAGAACAAAGAAAACGGGGAGAGACAGTCGACAGGAGGGCATGGAAGTAAAAATAATACCTCTCTCTTGCATTTTATCGACAAGTGGTGGCCTGGTTGTATAACACAGGTGTAGAGGTAATGGGGGAGACCTGCAGATGTGCAGCATGTTAAGACAATCCATTAGCTCACAGGTGATGCAGACATTGGCCAGCCTGCTCCTTCATTATGACCAGATCCCTACCGCCCACCTTGCTTTAAAATACGCTTTTATTTATAGGAGGGAAAGTAACGGCTGTGTGGAGTTTTTAGTTACTTCGTGCACATTTCTTTATCGGGGACACGCGATAGGGTAGTCGGTTGAGGTACTGCGCTACAAGCCGGAAGGTCGCGGTTTCGATTCCCGATTGTGTCATTGGAATTTTTCATGAACACAGTCCTTCCGGCCACACTGTCAACCTTCAAGAGAAATGAGTACCAGGAATATTTCCTGGGGGATACAGGCGGCCGGTGCGTAGTGCTGACAACCTTTGTCTTGAAATCTGTGAGCCTCAGCCTCCTAGAATCCTCACTACGTAACACACGATATGCTGCCACAACACCCTGTCAATATAATGGAATTATTTTGTGAATGTTTTTAAAATGACTTTAGCAAGGAACACAACGTAGCTCCCTGAGGATGATCTTAGGATCGAAATATGTCGGAGCGATTTTAAGAGTTTTAATGTGAAATTTTATATAAGTGCACTTGTTGGTCAATAATTAAAGCGATTCTACGAAATGCACGGTGCAGCGATGAGGATAAGAGATGAGGATAAGAGATGTTTTATTTTTTATGTTTTTTGCACCGTGCACTGTAATATAATTATACAACACAAACCAACGAAACGCACATTTTCTAAATTAACATTTTAATTTTCAAAATTAAAATATTAATTTATACAATGTGCATTTCGTTGATTTGTGTTCCAAAATGTTTTAGTCTCTGTCGTGTGTCCGTCTTTATCTCGGAACACGCCTTTGTGTTATCTGGTGCTTTAGACGTGGAATCTCGTTCTAAAAAGAATGCAGCATAAGCTGGTGGCGTCGGCATGGTTAGATGATCACCTGTCCCTGACAACCTGTGACCAGCCCGTAAATTAAAAGTTTATGGCTACTTTTGTTACTATCCATTAAAAAATAACCCATCCCATTACCTCTGCAATAAGCATCTGATTTACTTACAGAGAATATCCGAATCCATTACCAGAACTGATCATTTTTGACTAAAATATTTAGTCATTCTGTGTGGATACGAAGAGAGACATTAATCAAATCGAGCGGTACCTAACCTCATTTTGACTTGCTAACCTATATTTTTTGCAAGGATTTAAAAAAAAAAAAGAGTTCTGAAAGTTATCAGACATGACGACGTAGAGAGCATTCATCTGTCGTGGGCCAATCTTAAGACACACTTAAAAAGTGGTAACTGATTCGAATCTTAGTCTTGGACAGGTTACTTTGGATGAAGGTTTTGTACTTTTCTTTGGTCACCCAGGTACATGTGTTAGGTTGACGCTGTCACTTACATAGCAAGAACCTCCGTTCTTTCTGAGTCACTATTTTTATCACCAACTATTTCCAATCTTGCTTACCAAGCTCAGCGGTTAAGAAATATAAAAGAACAAACAACTCCGACGGGGGGGGTGAACTTTTTAAATTCACTTTGAACTATGTAATGAACTTTCCTGCCATGTAATAAATACAGCAAGGCTGTGAAGCAACCTGTATTCAAAGAATTATAGACAGAGTACAAGTGATAAAGGAACTAAATGCGTAGTTCCGGATAATTTATATATCTTGCAACGGGGGTTTCCTTATAAGGAAACACAACTGCGGCGGAAACCTTTAGGGACTTCTAAGTCGCTTGGTGTAGCAACTTTCCGGAATATAATTTAAACCGTTTTGTCCGAAAAGAAGCACACGGTGTTTTAAACCCTTCCTCTCCTTCATATAAACCGTAGTGAAAGAAAAACCGGAAGCTTTGGGTATCGATCTGAGCCAAACAAATGGTTGAATGTTTCCGGTTCCGGCGAGAACACACGCCGCTGCTAGATGATGTGAGCCATGTGCTCCAAATGGTTGCCTTCCCCCTCACCCCCAACACTCCGCACACTTCAAGACATTACAACCCTCTTATGTTATACGCCAGAGGATGTTCTTTCTTCAACTTTTTCTTTCGTTCTTACTTTTTTAGGTTGCCCATCTGCTCACATAGATATATTTGGCCGATAAACAGGTTTAGTGGCAATTGAGGTTTATTATTATTATTATTATCACCATCATCATCATCATTATTATTGTAAACTGACTACTAATATCCGTTTCTGTTCCTCATGAAATTTTAACGTTTGTTTTCGTTTTATTTCCTAAAGGAAGAGCGATAAAAACACGATTTTAATTCTTTGTCCTTTAAAATACATATTTCCAACAATACGTTTGGAAGAAAAACACTCCTATGAGCCGACAGATTGGTACATGTGCCAATTTCAGCACAAAGTGGAAGAATTGAGATATACGCGTATTTTGAAGCTTATGAGGGTGTATTAAATTAATAACATGTAATAGAAGGACAGACAGAAAATAAGAAGGAATTTATATTCTTAAAATAAAACCAACTAGATGCACTCATTTCTCAAATTTATTATCGTAATAAAACTCTACATGTTTCGGACAGTTCCTCTGTCCATCATCAGGAGTTTTTTACTGTACACACAGCAATGGTAT
>Ga0123352_10014512_pt1 | contig 12544 bp, 10 predicted proteins | sample TergutLab28metaG_FD_89700 | JGI IMG/M metagenome (GOLD analysis project Ga0123352, IMG submission 89700) | Labiotermes labralis P1 segment gut microbial communities from Petit-Saut dam, French Guiana - Lab288 P1 | ecosystem: Host-associated > Arthropoda: Insects > Digestive system > Gut ... | reverse complement strand
AGGTGGCGGACGCTTGTGAGTGCGGTAATGAACCTTGGGGTTCCGTGAAATGCGGGGAATTTCTTGACTAGCTGCAAACCAGTTAGCTGCTCAAGAAGGACTCTGCACCATGGAGTGAGTAAGTAGGTATTGTGTTAACTGATACAGACTTAGATTTGATCTCCAAGCATACAAAGGCTGAGCATTATACAGCAGTAGTACATTAAGTCTTTCTTTATACTTCATGTAAGTATTCTTTATCATGACTTGGGGGGGGAGGGGGAGTCCTACCCACTTAATTGTGATATTGTGATGTTGGGCTATTTTTATACAATGTATTTAGGAATGAAATGTGGGGTTAGTGAAATGTTTGAGATAGACCACTTGATGTAGTTGCGTGAACTCACATGGTGTAAAGTCTGGTCAGGAAAACATCCTTGTAAACATTCACATACGTGAATAAAGAGAGACCAACTTGATGTCACTTGCTTTATTATTTCATTATTTAATGCTGAACATGTTTCGGATGTTAATACATCCATCTTCTGGAGCTTGCGACTTATTTGTTGAGTTATTTCATGGGTTGTATTACTCTGGTACGATATGTGTTGGTGTTATGTTGTGGTTTGGCTGGGGTGGTGTGGTATCTGGATGCAGGCTGAAGCACTGTGCTTCAGCCTGCATACGGATACCACACGACCCCAGCCAAACCACAACATAACACCAACACATATCATACCAGAGTAATGCAACCCATGAAATAACTCAACAAATAAGTCGCAAGCTCCTGAGGATGGATGTATTAACACCCGAAACATGTTGAGCATTAAATAATGAAATAATAAAGCAAGTGACATCAAGTTGGTCTCCCTTTATTCAATTATCAAGATGATGCACGGTCCAATAAACATAAGATTCACATACATATGCAGATAATGAAGCAGCAGGTGCTGCTACACTGTACTTCCTGTCTACCAGTTGAGATGAAGCGCCTCTTCTCCCTTGTGTGCAAGTTTGGTGTGTGGTTCTGCTTTTCTAGCTGTACTAACTCTCTGCAATACGCATGTTCCTGACACACTAACAAATATGTTGGTAGGCTGAAATATGCAGCATTATCCTTCTCCAGCAGCAGTGGAGAGGGCAACAACTCTGGTGACATGGCTGTGGATTATCGAGCTCCTTGCATCCGTCCTGGTGACCTGTCTCCAGGTCCTGCAGGAGCTGATATTGAAATGAATCTGATCTCTATGACTCCTACAGGTTTGTGATAAAATTATAATTTCATTTTCCTTGTCACAGAAGTAACAGTTTTGCAATTATAAAATGTACTCTCAGATCCAGAAGAACGGAAATAAATTGTGAAAAGGCCCAGTATCAAAGAAAGTGTGAGGCAGTTTGATTTTTGAATTTGCAGGCTTTAAGGTTTCTTTTATAAACTCAATATCAAAGACAAGAACTTCCATTCCTGCTGTATTTCCTGGGACATTTCCATACTTAATAAGTCTTGAAGTTCCTTCAAGTTCATATTATATGCTGTGATTGATGCATCTGTAACCTGGTTTGTGGAGGAGTTTTGTCCTTGTTCTGAGCTAAATCCAGTCAGATATGACATAAACATAGGCTTCATTTGGAGCGTCTTTAACAGTTGGCAGGGACAAGTGATTTGGCTGTTCTCCAAAACATCAAGGGTGACTCTACTGTCTGCCCAGCTTCCTTTTTCAGTGGGCAGTAGGGGTTGTTTCCAGGTGTGCTAGGGCATGAAATGATTACTCACCACCATGTGTGCTGAGCAGGGCTGGCCTGAGACATGCGGTAGCCCCAGGTAGTCTAATAATTGGAACTCCTTCAAACCGACATTCTTTGAACTTTTTCAGCCTAGAACAGGATTGCGCAACCCTTTTTTGAGGGTGCTTGTACAGATTGATAATAATTTTTGCAGAAATTCTTTTGTGTGTGGAAACCTGAGTTTGCTAGCACCCTATTTCTCAATATTCTGGTGACAGCACCTCTCGTGGGCCCTTATGCCAAGATTAAGAATGCGTGCAGTTAGCCTCCCCTACCCATATGTCTTTATGCCATGCACAGGGCCCGCTTTATCTTTTACAGGAAGAAAACGAAATAAGTGCAGTTGGGAGTTGCATGAAAATTACTGTTTAACATAATATCAAGAGATGTTTGTAAGAATGAAGTAATTATATTAACTTTGATTTATTACTATGATAACTTGTATAAAATATTTTAAGGAGTCCATGCAGAGTTCAAAATCAGACATCATAAGTTAAGGTGCCAAATAAGTATGATCTGTTTACCAGTTTATTGAAAAATTTTGGTAAATATGTTACATTATACGAGATGTTAAATTATGGTATTCCATTTCCACTGTAATGTAACCCTCATATATGACAGACACACAGATTGCTAGGTTATATTGTGCACAGTTAATGTGCAAGACATCAAAGAGGAAATAGAAGACCTAGTGTAATTTTTCTTGGTACTTTCTGTTGTCATCTGTATTCTCATTTTTCATTCATTTTCTCAGTCCTGTCTTGTAATAGACTTTCTCATATGACTTGACAATACCCAAGTAGTTGGGAGGAAAGAATAAACAGTGCAGCCAGTCATGGTATATTTTGATGTTCTGTGCCTCTGTCCACCTCGGAAGTGGCAAATGAATCCATGTCTATAGTGGGTTCACTGAGGAGGCAGGCTCAGAAACTGCAGGATAATTAGAAGAAGAAGATGATGATGATGATATCGGCGATGACAGCAGACTACAATAATGATAATGTTGCCTAACTGGATTGCTTTCATAAGTCCTCTTAATGTGGAGTTTTATCACAAAGTTTTGGTTGTGTAAAAGGTGAAGACACATTGATTTTGGCTGGAATCGCACTCAAGTGCTTGCTGATGAAAGTCCACCTCTTACCTGGAACATCAGACCACTCCACATCCCCAAAACTTCTCATCTTCCTGTAAGTGGCAGACGAAATAATGTAATAAGGACCATAATCCCAGATTACTTATTTCTGTAGCCCCATATAAATATACATATCTATTCTGACCTCTGGAAATAGGATCTGCAGGAATGAAGGAAGATACTTCATTTTCGTTTTGTGTTGATATCTGTTCTTGCAATTAATTAGCCAAAATAATGAGTTCTTAGATGTAAATGATCTTACTGCAACAGGTTTTTTATAATTTTTTTTAGCTCACATTAGGGTGGATAATTATTATTATTATTATTTTTTTTTTTGCTACAGGTGAGCAGGATGAATACATGCTAAGCAACAACAGTATTCAGCCAGAATGGAGATCAAATTACAGAGGTGACTATAAAGGCACCACAAATCCAGTGTGCACACATGATCTGTTGTGTTGGGCATTTCAAGTATCCAGAGGCATGGACTACCTGGCCTCCAGAAAGGTAAGAATGACTGATATGACATGGTACCTGCCTCACAGAGGCTTAAAATTGAATGGAGCAGTGTTCTTGGTTTCTTAATCTCGAATACAGATTTCCTGTTTCTGAATATGAAATTCAGCAGTGTTTTGAAACTGCATACTTTGTGCTAAATACATGGCAAAGATGGTGTCTTCAGATCAATCCCAGAAATATCCAATGAACTTGCTTGTGTTTTCATCAAAGTCTGCAGTATGTACTTCATTTTGCCAGCATCCTAGCAATGATGCTGTAACTGAATGTCGAGTTTTCTCAAAGCATGATAGGAATTATCTGTGTGAGCTTTCCCTATATCCTCCTATCAATCCAAGTTTCAGTTTTGTCCGTGTGATGGGTTTTTCCTGTAACGTAGCAGTGGTGAAGTCTGGTATTTCTGCGAGAACATTTTATTTGTATACTAGTCATGGCTGTAGTTTAGACTTTCCTTCAGAAGGTTCCCCATATCTTAGTAATGGTGCTGGTTCAGATTTTTTCCTATTTTCTCTACTCATATTCTAACAATGGTGCTAGTTTCGGTATTCCCTGAGTGATTTTTCCTGAAGTTGGGTTTTCTATGCATGTAAGAGCAGTGTTAAAAATTTTTTTCAGTTTCCCTTTCTAAAACCTACAGCTTTCATATTTACACGTTTGTACTCTAAGTGTTAGTTTCAAAGGTACAGGACATTGCTGCATGGATTGATGGATGGATAGGCAGACAGATGGACACTGTGACTTATATGTGTGGATGAATTCCTCTGTGCAGGTGATTTAGTAATACATAACCCAAATGATAGAATTGTTGTTGTAATTTAATCGGCTGTGGGATGGGATGCCATTTGATGGAGAGTAACATGCTCCCTCCATCTTCAGGTTCATCCAAAACATAAGCACTAGGCCTCTCTATCAAATTTCATTGTATCACAACCCAGAAGACCATAATTTTGATATACATCTCCTTGACAACCTCAGTTCTCACTAAATAAGTACTACTTTCAGTATTCATGTAAAGGACTCTGAATTTTTGGCTCCTAGAATTTGGTCATTCTGTATTGTGGTTACCATTGCAGTTTATATTACTGGTCCCAAATAATTACAATTCTGCCAGATTATCACCACATGAATGATCGTATTGTGTGTCACAATAACAGGTTATGCATGGGGACCTAGCAGCACGAAATGTTCTCCTGGCAGATGACAACGTTGTGAAGATCTGTGACTTTGGTTTGGCCAAGAGCATGTACAAGTCAGATAATTACCGAAAGAAAGGAGATGTAAGTGAAAATGCACTTTATTCTATTTTTCATGTTGGTATAGGCCACATTACTTTTGTCACTGGTCTAAATAATGTTCCATACCAGCATGTTTCAGGGCATGTAGAATTTTGCAATGAATTTTTAGGTTATTTAATTAAACAGTTCAAATTGTGTCACAGTTCAGATAGCTAGTCACTGGCTTCTCACTGGAGATGCATGGGTTCAGTTTCAGGCCCAGGACAGTCTACTGGAGGGGTGGGGGGCGCAAATTGTTCCAATTCTGTAACTTTGGTGTACATGCATAATTGTGTCATTAATAAACTGTATGCAGCTGATGATGCAGGTATAAGTTAGGCCATAATAAAAAGAAGTACATTTTATATGCAGTCTCTGATATTGTGTGTTCCAATTGTGTGATATTTTGTGTATTTGTTTACTGAACCTCCTGTACCAGTTCTGACCCGAATTTCTGGTACTTCTTAAGTCAATTTCTATGTTGTTAGTGTGCTCTTTAATAATTAAAAATACCTAAAACAAAACTCACCTGAAGTATATACACTTTTCTGACTCACTGGAGTTTCAAAAAACAGTTTATTTCCATAGAATTTAACTTATTATGCAGACCACATAGCATTAAAATAAATTTCTATGAGGGAGAATTTGTAATGCAGACTTGAGCTTCTCCAGAAATTTTGAAAAGTCTACGCTCATGGGAGTAGTGTAAGGTGCTAATAAACATGAGTTCAAGTCAGTATGTGTAGGGTTAGTTGATCAGCAGTAATAACTGTGATTTTATGTCACAACATGGAAATGTTAAGGTAGGAAAGAGGCATGGGCTGTTTAAAGAAACTATCCTGCCATTTGCCTGGAAGAAGTGTTGACCAAGTGTAAAAAACAAGTTTGTAATTAATATCCATCCTGCTAACAGATTTGGCCACATGTGACTTACTCATGTTCTGAATATGAACATTGACAAAAAGGAATCATTTTATTTATATGTAGAAATATGTGTCCATGTGATGGTTATACTGAAAGAAATTTTTTAAATTTTCAGCATTGTTTCACAGCATGGTGGAGACATAGTGTATATAAAGTCTGGGAGTGAGTGCTCTGAAGGTCCAGTCTTGTATTAGTTTCTTTGTTTCCAACTGTCTGTACATGTCGTTAATTATGAATACATTCCATTACTTCTGTTCTGCATGCAGGGTCCACTTCCAGTGAAATGGATGGCAATAGAATCCATCAGGGACCGCGTCTTCTCAACTCAGTCCGATGTGTGGTCATATGGCATTGTCCTTTGGGAATTCTTTTCGCTTGCTAGAACACCCTATCCAGGTAATTAATTCCTAAATATGATGTTTTATTTGCCCATGCTCAAAGATGAATGCAAAATGGCGCTGTTTTTCAATATCAGAAAATTGTGTTACACAGCGAATGATTATTGCAGAATGTGAGATAGTTAAAGTGTTCATTAAAGTTATGTTGTCTGGGATAGGCCATTGTGTAGTTTGGTAGGTACTGTAGCTACAAAACTACCATACTTCTGAAACCATAAGACTGACTGATGACTGTAATGCGCATCAAAACTCTAGAAGGAAAACTTATGGAAAATATATTCCATTTACATTTGAAGCTCAAATTGAAAATTTCTGAACAAAATGACGGTGCAGTAAGAAGTTTCTATTGGGCAAGTACTCCCCTAAAATCATTACTCATTATTACTACTGTTTGTTTTGAAACTGGCCATTTCTTTGAAGAGTACATTATTTTCCCCCACAAGTGGTAATTGACTCTTTTAACGTTGTAGGGATGGAAGCAGATGAAAAATTGTATAATAAATTGGTGGATGGTTACAGAATGGAGCAACCACAGTATGCAACAAAAGAAGTGTAAGTAGACTGTTTGGAAATGTAATGTAATATAGCGTAAATGCTGACTGAAGGAATGATTCTTTCTCCATTGTCATTATTCATTTATTCATTTGGCAGCAGTCATGTGTACTTTTATTGAACAATATTTGTTTTAAACTTTCTGAGCCTTTGTTTTGAAGTAATAAGCCATGACATTTGCATTGGTGTGCTTGCAGTTACGATATAATGATGCAGTGCTGGCAAACTCCTCCTGTCAGTAGGCCAAGTTTTGGCGACCTTGCAGAAAAATTAGGAAATATGCTAGAGGAAAGTGTAAAAAGGGTAAGGTGTTCCAAAAGTGTTTACACAGTTGTTAATTAAATTCTTGTATAATTAGAACTAAAAGTTATTGAGAATTTTAACCCTTTTCCTGCTAATGTGGAGAATATGGTGAGCTCCTAATAATGCCAGCAGATGGCAGACGGGATTTAACTCGGCATTTAAAGGGTTAATTGATTTTCTTGCTGGTAACTTGATATGTCCGTTCCTGTTCTGTATACAGCATTACACAGTAAAAACAGAAATGTTCATAAGGACTGAATATGAAGATGAATGAATTGCCTTGTCATGTAGTCATTCTGTTTAAAATACAAGCTGCAGCAGAGCTACTGTGGTTACTTACTCTAGGGTAGAGAATTTTCTCCTACCTGCTTCACAGATCACATGACAATTCCTCATTTGTCCAGCCTGTAGTCTGTTCACTATACTGACTACACAGTCTAGGCTCCAATGTATGGATAAGTGTTTGCATTTCTACAGTGAGAGAATTGACTGATGCCAATGAAAAGCATGCTGTCACCATCAGTTTTATGTTCTTTCTCCAAGGATGTTAATTCAAGGGCTCTTTCTTTGACAATCTCAGAGGTATATTACTCATCCACACATACTGCATGTGCACAGCATTGTATCCAACTGGTTAGATTTTCTTGTAAAATACACATAAAGAATTTCGGTAGGCGTACATTTTGGAAGGTCAGGAAAACGGGGTTACATGTATGTGGATAATTTTACTGCCTTAGGTTCCTTGAAAGTCCTGGGAGTTGGGCAGAACCTTCGTTTGTAGACACAAAGATTCATTCACTGATGCTTGTGAAAGAATATGCATGGATGGAATTTGGGATTTTGGGTTTGTGGGTGGAGGGTGGATGGAACTGACCAAAGATTGTTTCCAGCTGTGGGCTTTATAGTTGGCAGTGTTGTAAAACGTTTCTGTTTTACTACTAGAGAGTTAGTTACTTCTGTGGAAAAGTATGTTATACACATATTTGATACTCTTGTGATTGCAGCATTATATTGATCTCAATGAACCATATACTGACATGAATGCCCAGTGGCTGCAAGGACAGCAAAATGACTACCTGAGCATGATGAATTCGCCTTCGTATGGTAACATGGTGTCTCCAACAGCTGATGACGATGATCATGACTATGTCAACAGGTGAGGAAACATGTAAATTTGAAATCACATTCCTATGTGTTACATCACATCCTCCTTCATGTGCTACTTCCAGCAGCAGCTTTGCCATTAAAATGGATTTTTTCGCTTCAGCTCCACTTCTAAGTATCAAGTTGTTTTAATTCTCTTAATTTATTGAAATTATTCAACTGAACTATCCTGTTCATTTTTAGTGGATTGTTTAGTGATGCTGTTAATTGCTGAGACTGCATAGAATTTATGACAGATAAATGATGCATGAATGTGTATAGAGCACTGGTGGAATGAAACTGACAAAGGAAAATGAAGTACTTATAAAAAAAACCTGTCCCAGTGATACTCTGTCCACCACAAATCCCACATGAACTGGAATGGGATCGAACCTTGTCATTCTAGGTGAAAGGCCAGCCACTGTTCAGCTGAGCCATGGCACAACCCTAATTGTCCTTGGTATCCTGAGTTCCATCATGTTACAGAACATGCCATGTAAATCTAGTGCAGGAGCAGATGTTGTTGATTCAGTGGTGGTCAGTATTTCTCCATGGAACTATTTTCATTATATGTGGTAGCCCATCACTGCTTACTTAAATGCCACCTTTTACTGGCAGGCAATGTCAAGAAACAACTGGTCCCTCGGTTGTTACAAGTGAAATCTACTTGAAACAATGAAAAACACTAACTACATACAAAGTGGCAATTTATCTTTTGATTTAAAAGTTCTCATATTTTAAACACTGTCCTGGAGATATCAGTAACTCCATGTGCTGATAATGTGATGTCACTGCAAGATCAGAAGATAGCTGATCAAGCCTTGGTATAAATTCATGCCAAGTTAATGAAAGATGTCAACAATATTGCTGTACAGTGACTTAATTTATTTTAATCTTCAAATCAATCTTTTAAGGAAGAGTGTGTCTTGAAGAATCAAGTTACTGGAAACTGATATCAGGTCCATAATAGTGTAGACATAGTTATTTATCTGTACTGCCTGACATAGCTGTCAGCCTGAGAAGATTTTTTTTTTAATTCTGTCATCATGAAACCTTCAAGACTCATTCTAATAACTTTGTACTAATCTAAATGGCCCATGTCCAAGAAGACTGGTATCTTTTTCAGCACCATATCTTGACATGTCTGCCTTGAGTTTTCTTGCCTCTGCTGTATGACTGAATCTCTAAAATAGCTTGTATAATGTGTTTAAAATAATACGGAATAACTTGGTAGTGCTGAAGTAGCAGAAATGGTGTTTGTTCTCTGCCTATTGAAGGATCAAACTTTGGTAAGTGCACCCATACTGCTGGATAATACATAATATCAGAATGTCTTTATGTTAATATCAAGATATACACTAGTAATAGAATTATTAAAACAATCATTGTATGTGTAGTTACTGAAGCTTCTTATTTCTGAAGAAATTTCTTCAGCCTCATCAACATCATCATCATTGTTCACAAGTTAGGCCTTGATGGACTTATTTCAGCCTCAGTAACCTTCCTACCCAAACCCATCCTCACCTGCCTGTGGTGCAACCTGCCCTAACTAATGAGGCTGTGGTGACCAAGTCACATTGGTATAACTGTTCTATCATCCACAAAGGAAATGCTGGAGAAAGCCTGTGCATAGGCTACAAGGTGGCAACCCCACCACTGGACATGTAGCAGTAGGCTATTAACTTGCAGTAGGGAATGAAGTATTGCTTTCAATCCTCAATGTAAAGCCAACGGGACAGCAAACTTGGTGATGAACTGTGGCAAGAAAATGGTTAAGAAAAAATGGAACAAGCAATATATAATCAAGTATGCAACCTGAAGAAATTTATTGTGTCCAAAATAAATATTTCACTCCTTTCTTTACAGTTACAAGTCTTCCACAGTCTGTTTTTCATCTTCAGGTTACACTTCCACGATGTCACTTTTCTGTATAATATAGAATTGGAAGGGGAAATTAAAAACTTAATGCAAATTTAATGTGTGGTTTTGCATGTATTTTATGTAAAATGTTGACATATTGATATAAAAAGTATGTTGCCTTTGCTGTTTGCAGTTGTGTTATCACTGCAGTACTGAAAACTAAAGTGAGGTTAGATTCTTTTTGAACTGCTGGACACCGAAGATGCAGGCACTTTGATGGTTTAAAACACCAGGAATCACTGACCCAGTGACACAGGATCACATTTCAGAAGTCTTGAATTTTCTAAGGGATTGTCAGTCTTTCTGGTACTACAGATCCCTTATTAAGTCTCACTGATTGTGTGGACCCCCTGACTAAAATTATCTCAGCTCACAGACCCTTAAGGCACAGTTCATGTTGTGACTTAAGTTTAGAATTGTTACAGACAAGATGCTTACCCAGACTGTAAAAGCTCTGTTAAGTCACTGTAAAAATGTATTACAAAATCTATGATTTTGCTAGCAGTGATGATAAAACTAGGGTAAGAAAAAGATGTATGTTCTATTGAGCAGAATCTACATTGTTACACCATTATTTCAATTAAACAGATGTTGTATAATATTAAAAATATTTGATGCAATATTTTTCTTCCTGTCTTATAATAGGAAAGAAAAATATCCTAGGAATTCCTTAGCCAGGCTTTGCAGACCCCTAGGGATTTGCAGACCACACTTTGGGAACCATTGATCTAATATAATGTGGTATTTTCAGTCCACTTAGAGAAGGAGCATTGCTGGATTTTGGTGAGAGTTCAGGATACCTCTGCATGAAGAGTCCTGCACCTGAAGTTATTTTCAGTCCAAGGTGCAATGAGGTTAATATTTTCAACTTTTCACCAAAACTTCAGCAACAGTGGCGCCCACGTCACACCGAGACTGAGAGCACTCAGGGTATGGAACAGAGCCCAATGTTGAGGACAAGCAGAAACAGCACCGAGTCCAATGCAGAGCTGGATCATATCAGTGGCTCTAACAGAGGTTTGTTTAACAACCTTACACCCTTCACTAAATACTCATTTTACAGGAATGTATAGAAGATGCAGGGCTTTTTATGCATTCTTTTTTGAGGCATGTACAACTGAAACCTGTCTGCAGTGCTGCTGTGACAATGCAGATGGCAGAGTTGCATGTTTGACTTGGTAAACACACTGGCAGACTTTTGTGTAGACCAGTACAGTCTGCTGGGTGAGCAGCTAGTATACGGACAACATTACAATACATCGGGTGATTACTTGAGTCAGACAAGACCACAGTGATGGTGAGGGGCCCCTGGTGCTGAACTCTGAATCACATAACAAAGTCAGCACAGACTCTTACTGCCAGACTCTTCATAATCAGGTGTACCAAGATTATGGAACAAATGTCCAGGTTGACTCACCGATGGCATCAGCCTGCTGCATGAAGACTTCCATACCCTTGTGTCCCACAGAGTGCAGGACTAACTGGATGTCAGTGATGGTAGGTGCTCAAGCATCCTGAACTTTTCACCATGTGATTTTCACATGCCATTAACAGACACCCTCAAAAGTTGTTCATTCACATCAGACAGTCATGTGCAGGAGGTAATACTACAGTGGTTTAGGCAGCAGCCCAAGACATTATTTATAGACAGGGTAAACGTACATGTGCATTAAATGGACTGCCATTTAATGACCACGTTGATTTTCTGTAACTCTTGCCATAACTTTACCTCTGAGCATCTTTGAAATAGGTTTCAGTTGTACATGCCTTATACGAAGGGTAACTTAAAGGATACATGATTTCAGTGTTCATGTCTGCATTAGATAATAGGTATCTTACCCCTGCATAGGATATGCCATACCGTGGATGAAAGGATGTGGCATTATTTTACCTGAAAATACCTTCTACCTGCTCTGGAAGGGCAGCTACTGATTTATTCCACTCTGCTTTTCACAGGTTTAGACTTCGTACGTCAAAAGCATGAAGATGAAATGAATACCAGCAGACAGACTGACAGTAACAACTGTGAAATACCGAGTTTTTCAAATCCAAGTTACCAGTCACTAATGCCAGTTACATCACATGACAATTATGTGAATATGCCAGAGCAGAAAAAGGCACACTTTGACAATGGGAGAAACCTTGGTGAATCTCAGAATGACAATGAAAAAGGAGACATTTCAGACCCAAGTTTTATATCCACAAATGGACCTGAACAAGGGTTAAATCACAAAACTTCACCTCACTCAGTAAAAATGGGAAAAAGTCTGCCTAATGGAATGATGTACCAGAATGCTTTTCTAAATCCTAATTACCAGTCACAAATTAATCAAAAAATTGTGCCTACATGAAGGTTCCAAGTCATGATTGCCATGCATCTGATGCTTCTAGGAGCTGCTTATTTGGCATTTGAAGGAATCAGTAAATCAAGAAAGCTGTGTGTGTGTCTGACTTTCTTTTAAAGAGGCTGGTATGACTTTCATACCATGGACATAAAGAAATTACTCTTAATACACATTTTTTTTTTTTTTTTTTTTTTTTTTTTTTTCTGCCCTTTCTTCTTTTTTTTTTTTCATTTTTTTGCACAAAATTTTTTTTACAAAATTAAAATTTTTTTT
>Ga0123352_10014511_pt1 | contig 12544 bp, 5 predicted proteins | sample TergutLab28metaG_FD_89700 | JGI IMG/M metagenome (GOLD analysis project Ga0123352, IMG submission 89700) | Labiotermes labralis P1 segment gut microbial communities from Petit-Saut dam, French Guiana - Lab288 P1 | ecosystem: Host-associated > Arthropoda: Insects > Digestive system > Gut ... | reverse complement strand
GGTGAGGAGAGGGGGGTGTATAGGGTCTTGGTGGGGAAACCGGAGGGAAGGAGACCACTGGGGAGACCTAGGCGTAGATGGGTAGATAATATTAGGATGGATCTCCAGGAGGTGGGATGTGGGAATATGGACTGGATTGAGCTGGCCCAGGATAGAGACAGGTGGCGGACGCTTGTGAGTGCGGTAATGAACCTTCGAGTTCCGTGAAATGCGGGGAATTTCTTGACTAGCTGCAAACCAATTAGCTTCTCAAGGACTCTGCACCATGGAGTAAGTAAGTAAATATTCAAAGTCTTTCGCCCTGAAGAAGAAAACACTGTGTACCTCGTAAATTCTGGTAAGCATCGACCATCGTCCGCGCTGTCACGTCCCCGAACATACCATTCTTAAATTGCATCGCCCTTAAAAATTTAATAAAACATTTCGAGTCAAACATTTACCTACGTTCCACGGCCTGTTGCAACCTATTCCGCTGTACAAGGCCTACACTGAATATTTCATTGCGTTCTTAAATAGGTCGTACGGAAAACAATTCTAATATCTGCCCTTCGTAGCACCTGAACCTCAAAGTGTAGTGACAAAATTGATGAAGACATTTGAATAAAGAGAGAGACCAACTTGATGTCACTTGCTTTATTATTTCATTATTTAATGCTCATCGTGTTTCGGGTGTTAATACATCCATCCTCGGAGCTGGGGTGGTGTGGTATCCATATGCAGGCTTCAGCCTGCATATGGATACCACACCACCCCAGCCAAACCACAACGTAACACCAACACACATCGAACCAGAGCAATACAACCCATGGCATAACTCAACAAATAAGTCGCAGTCTCCTGAGGATGGACGTATTAACACCCGAAACATGAAATAAAGAAGCAAGTGACATCAAGTCGGTCTCTCTTTATTCAACCATCAAGATGATGCACGGTCCAATAAACCTAAGACTGATAAAGTCACGTTTTGTTTATTATTTTTTTTTATTTTGCTATCGGGCACTTTGTCTTTGATTACAGGCTATCAAAAATATTTCGAAAATACTCACTTCTATAATATTTTAATATTGCCGAATTAATCATTCTCCAATATGGCCTTACTCTGTATTTATGATGAAAGTAACTTTTACATAAATTTTCCAATCCATTTCGTAGTCATATCACATATACTTCTCTTCCGGTCATACAGAACGAGGGGTTGCACCGCGACGGCAGTCTACAAAGAAACAGTCCCTGTCTGTTACACAACCAGTAGGTCAAAATAATCTAATAATAAATAAGAAAAATATTTTTTTACGATCATTCAGTCTAAAGGTTGAAAAAAGAACCGGATATTAACTGCCTCAGTCCTTCCTATACAGTGATGGGAAAACTAAACAAGGTTAACGTGAATAAATTAACCAATTAATAACAGTGATTTTGTATGGAAGGATATAATACCTAATAAACCTGAGCACGTAGTTTATGTTAGAGTTTACAGCTTGTTTATGTGGCTGCTTTCTGGCAACACGTTTCAAAATCTTCAGATGAATTTACATCATCTGTGTTGCTGTTCCTTCCTTACGTGTCTTTCTGTTTTATACTAAGTTCTTTTGTCTTATCAGCGATGACCCGACTTCTTAGACGGATCATCTGCGGTTTTACAAGACTACCGAAATGAAGTCGATAAAATTAACTGCTGCAGTAATGTGAACTGAAGAAGAAAGCGGGATAAGACTAGGTTTATTATAAGGGAAAAGTAGTGGAAGAATGTCTCCAGCAGCACAAGGGCTCAGAAACGCTGAGTGCGAAATAAGCTTGCATGATGTTTGGCGTAAAACTTTGCATTATGCAACTCTAATTACCTTGGAAACATAGATCTTTATTTCACTCCTGGGTATTTTTACATCGGTAGTTTTACAGCACGTAAACACCATACACTGCCTCCTATCTGTATATCTGTTAGATACAGCCAACATAAGGATTATCTTACAGATGGAAATTCTCTGATAGTGTCTCCGTCAAATACGAAAACCCACCAACTCCAGTATGGATCGCGGTGTACAAAGACTTATTTCGTTTTAGTTTATGTTAATTTTTATCCGGTAATTCTTTTCAATCAAGGAAGTTTGTTAAGATGTTGTGGCAGTGTTTTAGAAGTAGATATAATTTTTCCTCTTCTCTGAATTACAGCACTTTCGGTCTACATAGAACCCCTGTGAAAATTACAGCGAGGTAATTAGTATTTTAAATTAAATAATAGTAGAAATTGTTATACGATCTTTTGTTCAATTCTGCACATTGATTGCGCCGCGTCTGTAAGGAAATTCTAAGTCTTACATTATTTGTTACTGTACCGTAATGTGTCTTCAGATAAATAACACAAATAGCAATGTTTCATAAACAACTTCATACACAATAGTCTAATTTATTCTGCATTTTAATATACTTCAAGAGCCAAATTTAAGAATCTAACTTCAATCATCCTTCACTGCAGAACAAAATAACATTGTAGATCGACTTGTTTCCACCGTAAAACATAGTCTGATGAATTACCTTGTGTACGCAAGTAGGACTGCCGGTCCCACTGGCCGAGCGGTCTACAGCGTATGTCTGCGGCCAATCGCCTGCTGAGATTGTGGGTTCGAATCCCACTGGGCGACGTATGTCTGTCTGTTGTGAGTGTTGTGTGCTGTCATATAGGGGTCTCTGCGACGAGTTGATCACTCTACTAGTGGAGTCCTACCAACTGTTGTGCGTCGTTGTGTGTGATCTAGAAACCTCGTGAATGAGGAGGCCCTGCCCCACTGAGGGGCTGCCGCACCAAAAAACAAACTGAAGTAGGGCTACGTAAGATCGTAAGTAAAAAAATGAAAACTATTCCATCAAACGTTTTCAGAAAATTCACAGAAGAGCTGGACATATGCTGCCATTCTATATAAACGTTCTGACTGTCAATGCATGTGGTCCCAGCTATGGATCAGGAAATTTGTAGTATATTACGAAGTGGAAATAGTACAGCAGTCCCTTCCAGCACATATTGGCTTTCCCTTGTCAGTATCATTCCAACAGCGCTACACAGTCTTTTTCATTCATCCATCACCGACGCTGCACAATGTTAACAACTGACAGCGTTCTTAAATAACACATCTCTCTCTCTCCCTCCAACTTTCTCACAGTAATTGCTCTGAAAGTCCACAGATTTACGTCTTGTATGGGAATAATCATAGACATTTAGATCAGATACTTCGAGACTGACAATAAGGCAGAAAACAGAATAATATGTTGCGTAGAATCTTAGAGAAACAGGTTATGAGTGTTTGGAATGGATTTATCTAGATCAGAATAGCCGTCAGTGGCGAAATGTTGTTAACAAAGAAATGAATCTTCGTTTTCCATACAAGGCGGAGAATTTGTTGAGTGACTAACGAAACTTCTCAGAAAGGCTCAGCAATATTTCCACTTTAATCACTAAGTGCAAGCACTAGTTTCCGTGTGCTGATAACCAGGTATTGCAGTTTAACAAAACGCCGCTGTCCTCGTACCTTGCAAAACTATTCACACAAAACATTGTAGTTGCGCGCTTTGAGTTGTTCATGGCACACATAAAGTCTTTGTTATGTGAAAGGAAAATGTGCTTGGATAAACTGATATGTGCCACAGAGGCTGCAAGGCTGCTTTCATATTTCAAGCAGCTTTTAACGTATTGTGGGCGCAACTGCCAACAGAAATATGTCTCTTCTTACTATGCACACACAACACATAATTTAAAGAACGAAATGTCATATATAACGAAGAAAAGACGACATGGGAAGATGAAATAAAACACACTATTTTATAACCCTGCTTCAAGTTACGTCACCAAAATCCCGCACATGACTTCTGTTTCAAGTCTTAAGACAAGGTTATCAATTTGGAATGGCAACAAAACTATTTTATTCAAACAGTGGTCCAAGTTACAATTTTACTGTATCAGAAGTTTCACAGAAAAAAAATCCTAGTATATCTACGTTGTTAACCAAACTGGATTGTTTCTCCGAATTGCAAATTGGGATTACAAAACATTCATAAATTCTTCCAAGAAAGCAGCATAATGAACAGTGAAGTGTTCCTTGTCATTACATCTGTATACTATAAGTCTCAGTTCGTAAGTGCAAGGACGTTGAGCAAAGGAGATCATCCTGAAAATGACTCACAGACAGTTATTTATTTAGCAGGTTGTTCGACGTTTCTACATCTTCCTGCGTCCATTTAACAATTATTTTATCTTTTTCTTTCATTTGTCTCTGTCATTCCAGTCTTCTTCTATTAATCCCTTTTCCCCCCAACAGTCCTCCAATCCATTCCGCCCAGGTAGCTTTAGGTCTTCCTCGTTTTTTCTTCCTGGTGGGCTCCATTTCATAACTTTTTTTGGTAGTCTCCCCTCTTCCATTCTCTGAACATGTCCGTACCATTTTAGTTCTTTAGTCTTAATATCGTCTAAAAGAGATTTTGTTACATTCATTTTTGGTTTAATGATAGTTTTCCTAATTTTGTCCTTCCTGGAAATTAGAGCCGATCGTCGCCAAAAGTCCGTTTCTGTGGAATTCAGTTTTGATACCGTTTTTGCTTCTAAACACCATGTTTCTGCTGCATATGTAATTGTACTTTTTATTTATTGCATGATAAATATGAGTCTTACACACAGTTATTATGTTATAAATATTTGGCTTAATGCTAAACTCAGTCGGAGTGATTTCACTAGCCTGTAATCACCAAAGCTAGTTCACATACAAATCGAATTAATGGAAGAATGGAACTGGGAAAAAATAAAGGGCCGTTCCGTAAATCCATGATTGTAAGAAGAATTTATCCACGTAAGGCAGAATGAATTTATAGAAGAATAAATACAAGAATAAATAAGCCAACGAGCGCAAGGAAACACGCAAGGATGATTGAATGAATTTATGAATCAACGAGCAACAGAAGCTACGCTTTGCTACGTATGTGTTGTAAGCATAAGGGTGTCCGTTGTCCCAAAGTGTGGATGGATGAATGGATGGAAATGGAAAGCCTCAAGCAAGGCGATTAGTAAGATGAATACTCTAATTTCTGCGTTAATAAAAATCCAACCAGATGCAACAGTATGCAGATATTTATTTACTGCAAAGTCACTCTACATGTTTCGGTTGTCACCGCACCCATCATCAGGAGTATTAAAAACTGTAACCGCAGCCTCCGGTACAGATCATAATATCGGTACAGCTACTTCCCTCCAACGTGGCCTGATCGGGAGGGAAGTAGCTATACCGATATTATGACCTGTACCGGAGGCTGCGGTTACAGTTTTTAGTACTCCTGATGATGGGGGCTGTGACACCCGAAACATGTATAGTGACTTTGCAGTAAATAAATATCTGCATACTGTTGCATCTGGTTGAATTTTTATTAACACTGAATTACGATGCACGGAACTGTGAGCTCAAAACTCTCATTTCTATTGAGAACTTAAGTAGCCAGTCTGTGAAATCCATTTCAGTATTTTCGGAATACGAAACAAACGTTATGTAAGGAAATGTGCTTTGCACGTGACTGTGGTGTGTTGTCTTATTACGACTTTATTGTATCCCGTAATCTACGTATGACTAGCGGTCTTGACACGTCGCCTGTCCTAAAATAAGTACATATTTGTGTCAAGCATAACAAGCATTGACATATATCTAACTACCTTGCATTCAGTAATTTCAAATTGTACCCCAATTCACCGAACTATAGTGGACGCACTGATAAATCTAGAGAAGATAAACCCCCCAACGTGTTTCCAAATGCCCACCTAGAACAGTTCTACAGTTCACTGTATATTCTTCTGGTGTACATGTAACAATGCTACCGAACACAAGACTGCTTGTAGCCTTATCCCAAACTCTTTTCCAGCGTAATTACTTACTTAATTAATTAATTACTCCATGCACCAGAGTCCTTCCTGAGAAGCTAACCAGTTCTAAGCTAGTCAAGATATTCCCAGAATATTATAGAACCCGAAGGTTCATTACGGCGTTTGCAAGTGCCCGTCACCTGTCCCTATCCTGAACTTGATCCTTTCAGTCCATGACCCCACATCCCATTTGCTGAAGACCCATCTTAATATTATCATCCCATCTACGGCTGGGTCTTCCAAGTAAATCTTTCCCTCAGGTTTCCCCACCAAAACCCTGTGTACACCTCTCCTCTCCCCCATATGTGCTACATGCCCCACCCATCTCATTCTTCTCGATTTGATCACCCGAACAATGTTGGGTGAGAAGTACAGGTCATTAAGCTCATCATTATGTAGTTGTCTCCATTCCCTTGTTACCTCGCTCCTCGTGGGCCCAAATATTCTCCTCAGCACCCTTTTCTCAAATAACCTCAGCCTACGTCTCTCCCTCAAAGTGAGCGACCAAATTTCCCACCCATACAAAAGAACAGGCAGAATTATAGTTCTGTATATCTTAATCTTTGTACTTCTGGATATTAAATGGAATACTAAAGATTCTGCACACCAAATGACAGCAAGCATTTCCTGACTTCAATCTTCTCCAGTGCAAGAAGTTGCTTAGATAGGTTTCACCCTTTTTATAGGTCACGAAGGCCCTTACGGTGAGTAGAGGTATAGCTCTACTCTTTCTAAGGTCTCGGCACTAGATGGGGTGGGGCAGCCCCACGCCCCGGCCGCCTCTACCTCCGGGAAAGACCCGGCACTCATTGTACAGGAGGCTGGTGGGCCCCATGGCCGGTCTTGACGGGCGGAAAATCTCGTCCCCAACGGGATTCGATCCCGGACCGTCCAGCCCGTAGTCAGTCACTATACCAACTGAGCTACCCAGCCCCTACGAAGTTGTTTAAATAGTAAACGTAATCTGGTAAAGCTTGACGCGTTATTAGAATTGTACGAGACTTGGACGTTTATGAAATCTGCCACAAGAAAGACGAACTGTTCGAATCAAAATCAGTGACTCCACACCTTTTTTATGGAGGAGCCCTTAAATAATGTTTCTTATTTCGAGGAAAACATTTGCAGTCCAAATGAGGTTTAAAACGGGGAGCCTGTCTGCAGTCGTCAGTAAGGCAGCTCTGTAGCAATACTCACCACTACAGACAAAACAGTAAATACAAAACAAAGAGGCAGTTGCTAGCGCAAGGACAATACACCAATACTACTAACTCCTGAACAAAAATTCTCGCAATATTTCGCTGGCAGTTGAATTCTTCACGGTATATAAAATATCATTCACTTCATCAAAGATTTCTTGCGAAACCGTTAACATTGGTCTAAACTGCAGAACTGTAAAAAATGATCGACTTTTCTTCCTTGAAACTGAAAGCGATAGAAGAACAAGTACAAATGTTTTGTAAGAAGAAATTTTACGGTTGTGAATTTAATAATTGAAACCCAAATAAAATATTTGGGTCATTTTGAATTCAGTAAAAGCGCAAGCAATACATTCCTATATCTCACCATGAGCAGGAATGTAAATTACACAAATGCACCATTGGGAAATGAAGAAACGATTTCATTAGAATTGCTTTACATACGACTACATAACGAAACAACTAGGGTTTGCTAACACATAGCATGAGCATGTATGTGCTTGTGTGTGTGTGTGTGTGTGTGTGTGTGTGTGTATGCTTGCGTGCTTGCGTGCGTGCGTGTATATATATTTGAGTCTGAAGAAGCTGAGAAAAATTTCAATTGTGCGATGGGAAAAGATGTCTCATATTAATGCAACCCTAATCATATTCTTTCCCTCAAGGGTTTTCCCCTTCTGCTTATCACACAATTGGCTGACAATTAAACCGCCTGGTCCTACTGTACAATACAGCAGCAGCCTTCTATTCTCATTCGATGCGCGGTTACACTTCCCCACTCTCAAGAACACGCTCTTCTCCATTGGGGTTAAGCATTTATTTGAGGTTTCTCTTAGGGAACATTTCGGGATTATATTGCAGTAAAGAAAGCAGCATTAAGTCACACAAGATGTTTCAAAGCCCTACCACCATTTTTTGTTGATTAAAAATAATTCTCATACTATAGTGAATCCTAATTTAACGTCCCCTGGTTCTTTTATTGAGGACACGAAACGTTTAAATAATAAATCCCACAGAGCGCATTCAGTGTTATATGACAACTGATATTCGTAATAGTTTAGTTGAGACATCCAGGTCAACTTGAATTTGACCTGAAATATACGCGCGTCTTTACCACGTGGCTTTATAAATGTACGGAACACAATCTACCGTTTCTGAAAAGCAAAATGATTTATACTTGGGTATAACAAAGAAGTTCAAATGCGTGTGCTTACAGCTGGAGTTCGGATGAATATGTATTTCAGTCATATATCTTGTTGCCTTTCACGTACGGGACAGAAATCATCTTGGAAGCTTCTTGTAAACAATTTAATGGTCTCTCCAAAGTAAGACTGCAAGAGCATCTCATGAGAACACTGAAAAATTATTGTGCAGGTTCAATGAAACTTAAGTAAGGCTCCAGTTATAAACTCGATAAGGCAATGTCGCTATTAACATCACCGAACATCCCCCCCCCCCACCCCAAACCTACTTACCTTAAATACTTCAGCTGGGATTTTGAAATTCTAAGCGCTGGAGAGAGAGAGGTTCGCTTCTGAGCGGGGTCAGATATTTTCTCATAACTAACTCGATAAACCAGAGTGCTTCTTGAAAAGCAAGCAGCACCTCAGTTGATAAAAAAAAAAAAACTCATTTTATGATATCCGAAAATTCATTATTGTGACTCCTTACAGCCTGTCAGTTTTGCTTATACCGATACAGATCAATCCAGTCCACGCCCTCTCATCCTCTTAGTTTAAGATTCATTTAAATGCCTTCCTTACATCTACTTTTAAGCTTGTCTCTTTCCTCCAGATGTCGCTACCGAAATCATGTATGTCTTTCCTCCTCCCGCATGCGTGCCACATGCCTACCCCCACCCTCCATCTCATTCTACATAATTTCCTCACCCGAATAAAACAGCTAATGTACCCATAGATACCACATGACCGATATTAACACGTAACGAGTACCGGGGATTCCGCACCGGGCAGGAGTTAATGAAACTTGAAACTGACCAGTCGCGCAACGCAAAGCCGACTAAAGAGTACTTAGATTTCTTGCTTTCAGTGATGCATGCATACGTTTTCAGTTTCAACTTCATCTTGTTACTTTGAGTCATCCTGTAAATGTAACTAGCAACCTCTTCGAAGTCTTACCAGACGACAAAAAATGTGAGATAATTTCTGTTTGATATTTGTGGTCAACATTCTTTCAGCCTCCCTAAGTAAATCTTGCATGGCACTGCTGGCCTAACAAAAGATAAGTTGCCTAGATTTTTTCCCATAGCAAAAAGATTCCCTTTTTATTTAGTCACGAAATCTGTTTGGACTTGAAGTATACAGAGAGAAACCAAAGGCGTCTTGAAAATAAGGTGAAAAAGTACAGGAAATTAAAGTTATTTTGGTAGGACAATTTGGCCGTGTAATGCTCTGTGTCACAGGTACGTATTATTAATGACTGAATGCCTTCCTGTCTGTGTCACATCACTCTGATGGACACTCCGTCCTCCCTACTTCCTTTAGCACCCTGTTCGAACACGTTTGCTAGTCTCCAACCGGTTGGCGCAGCAGAAACCGGAGCAGCAAGCGAGTTGCAACCATGTAAATGTAGCTGTTTGAGGGCGCAAACAGGAAAAATTTCACCTTCATCGAATTTTTCTGACGGAACCCTTGCACACACCGAACAGAACCTATGTACACACCGCATGGAACCCATGCACAGACCGCACGGAACCCGTGCACACACCGCACAGAACCCATGCACACACCGCACGGAACCCATTCACACACCGCATGGAACCCATGCACATACTTTAGGGAACCCATGCAAACACCGCACGGAACCCATGCACAGACCGCACGGCACCCATGCACACACTGCACGGAACCCTGGCTTCCGCGGAAAGTAGGATTTCTTTTGGATAGAGGATATGTGAGTAAGAGGAGAGCTGGGTGTTAAATTCCGATGGAAAAGAATCAACAAAACCATCTTAGGTAAGGTTCATATTTGTAAACTTTCATCCCACTATTTGTATTACATATCTCACCAATACCCGAATATCATCATATAAACTACAGCACATCTAATGTTCATTGACTTAGTCACGTACCCCAAAAGTCACAACGGACAGTGCATTCTATATAGTCGTACTATATTACTTTAGAAGGTGTTAAGTTTATTGCACACTCACGTAGACAACATCCTTGAACACTATTCATGCCGTAACTCTAAACAGATGTAGGCGTTCAAGCGTCATATCACTACTTTATTTCCAAATCTGTGAAACATAAATTATTTTAATTAAGCATAAGAGAATTCTTAAAACTCGCAAACTAATTCCATTACATCAGAAGCTGCGCGTCTTTTTAAGGAGTCTGTATGGGGAAAAGTGTAAGAGAATGGTGTTCGGGGAAAGGGAGGGGGTAAAGATGTTAACTTACGTGATGTTGAAGGGGTGAAGGGAACGTTGTCGGTGGCACGTAGTTTATTGTTCATCATCTTTACAGCCTGAGTATTCACAGCACCCCTCCGAGTTTAAAACTATGTTCAAAAAGACAAGCATATGGAAATATGTATTACTGAAATGGAATGTACGTGGATGAAGGACGACGTAAGATAAATCCTGTTACAGCACTTCAAATTGTGCCACGAACATTTCCTTCCACATCCTTTCAAATTCCTTACTCACTGCTCATTCCGTTTTTCGATACTATATACCCAGAGATTATCGAGTGTCAAATAAACAATAAAGAAAGAAAGAAATAACTACAATCATAAAAGAATATTTCCCTAAGTTCTCAAATTGCTGTATGCCTATACGATTTTACTTCAAGTGCAAGGATGGATTTTCTTCGAATAAAAGTAACGAGAAAATTACTGCACTGTGTAGGCGTAAATTACCTTGCCAGGACACATAAAGAAAAACACTATTATTATTATTATTATTATTATCATCATCATCATCATCATCAGCTAAATGATTTGTACCCCTCACCCAATATTGTGCGGGTGATAAAATCGAGAAGAATGAGATGGGCTGGGCATGTGGCGCGTATGGGTGAGGAGAGGGGGTGTATAGGCTCTTGCTGGGGAAACCGGAGGGAAAGAGACCACTGGGGAGACCTAGGCGTAGATGGGTGGATAATATTAGGATGGATCTCCAGGAGGTAGGATGTGGTTATATGGACTGGATTGGGCTGGCCCAGGTTAGAGACAGGTGGCGGACGCTTGTGAGTGCGGTAATGAACCTTCGGGTTCCGTGAAATGTGGGAATTTCTTGACTAGCTGCAAACCAATTAGCTTCTCAAGAAGGACTCTGCACCATGGAGTAAGTAAGTACTATCATCATCATCATCATCATCATCATCATCATCAACAACAACAACAACAACAAACAAAGCTTACTGTAGCATATTAATGCGTTTGTATAGCGCCTGTCCTCTGAAACAGAAACGCTGAAACCCTTTAAATGAAAAAATAAAATAAAATAAGGGTTGGTCCAGCATTGGAAAGAGGTAGAGAAGAAGATGCAGCATCAAGAATTGCGTCTGAAGAGAAGAAGAAAAATGTTTGTAACTCTTTTAAACTATTGTCAGACGGTTACCGCCTTTCTCGACTATCCCGCTTTTCCCATTGGTTACTGCAACTCCCGTTTCCATGACAACGAGGTCCGGAATCCCGCGGTGGCGGAAGGATACGGGTGTATACCTTCCTTCTTGCTATAATAAATCTACCGTACTGCCACCACCACCACAGAAGCTACAGTGTCGCTCCCACAGATATCCGTGGTGAAAACAAGAATTAAAAATCTTCATTGTGTCTGTAACTGTTCTCAAATAAAGACATGTTTCGAAATATTCTCCTAGTACCAGATTTGAACCTAAACGTTCATGAACTACTCTCTCTAAGTTTTATACAGTCCCCCTAGACAAAAGGCAGGCGGAAAGTCCTACACAGCTTGTTTAAGAAGCTCACCTATCGTGCTCTTCATGATAAGCATTCCAGTGCGCACACAGCAACAGCAAATTTCTCCAATTCCAGCTGTCAAAATTAAACATAATAAAAATCATTAAACTTTACCCATTTTATTCCCACAATGTATTGAAGTATTTCTTTATTACTTATATTACAGTGCTATCAATATATGAAGCCTGTGTAGATTCCAGTGGTTAGGTTCGTTAGTGAATGTTTAAATGGCAGTAGTTTGGATGAAAGCTGTCGTAGACTGACGTAGTGGCAAGTGGTGGGTATTTTTACTATTACTACTCCATGGCTCTACAGTTCTTGTAGGACCTTGGCCTCCTTCACGACCATCTTCCAGTCGTCTCTTCTGTGTGCACGTATCCTCCAGTTTGTAACACCCATCCTCCTCAGGTCCTCCCTCACATCGTCCATCCACCTTAACCTTGGTCTTCCTACACTCCTACTTCCTTCTGGAGTGTTCTGATATAACCTCTTTACCACCCTTTCCTCACTCATC
>Ga0123352_10014508_pt1 | contig 12546 bp, 5 predicted proteins | sample TergutLab28metaG_FD_89700 | JGI IMG/M metagenome (GOLD analysis project Ga0123352, IMG submission 89700) | Labiotermes labralis P1 segment gut microbial communities from Petit-Saut dam, French Guiana - Lab288 P1 | ecosystem: Host-associated > Arthropoda: Insects > Digestive system > Gut ... | reverse complement strand
TGACACGCTTCTATAGTAACGAAGGTGTGTTTTATCACTTTTCTATAAATAAGTACAACGATCGACTCCTTCCAATTCTCAGGCAATTCCTTGTTATTCCAAGTAGAATTAACAGATTTATGGATCTCGGAAATTTGTCCTACACCCTGCTTTAATCAATTCTGCCGGAATTTGATCAGTACCTGCTGATTTGTACCTTTTTAACTTGTCAAAAGCAATCCTAAATTTAAAAAAAAATGGAATTATGCACTGGCTCAGCTGTACCTATTTCTGTGTGCTCAGTATTATTATCACCATGTGCATTCATGATAAAAATTTTTCCTCCGCCAAAATATTGTAGGACTCTGTAACCAAATCACCCTCCTATTATTTACTGTATCAGTGGCAGACTAGTGACCATTCTTAAATTCACTGTTTATTCCTATGCAAGTCTCTGATATTTTCATCTTACTGTTAATTTCAAATATATCACTTTTTCCTTAGCGATATTCATTATATTTTGTCCTGACAGGTTTTCTTGCCACATATCTTATATTTCACATACTACCTACATCCCTTTTGTTTGGATCCCCTAACCACTGCATTTAAGCCTGTTTCCTTTGACTGAAAAATCTCACCACCCTTCATCAAGCCATAGTTCAGGCCGCTTCAATTCATACCGACCTAGACATTTTGTGACTGAAGTCTTCATATTGACTTTAATAATTTCCAAATCCCCTTTTATTTTGTCTTTATTGTGTACATTCTCCGAAACCTCCAACCTGTCTGAGATCTGAATCTAATACTGCCTCCTAACCTCCAGCTCACTTAACTCCTTACATTAAAACTCTCCACACCACACTACTGTGCTGCTTGTTTACTTACTTCCAGGCTTTCCGTAACTTTGCAAATACGAGATAGTAATTAGTATCACAGTGAGCTCCACTGAAATATCGTACATGAGTATACTCGAATGTCTACTCCTATATATCAATATGGTCACTGTTTTTCAGTCTTTCCATCAAGATTGTTCCAGGTGTATTATGAATGTTTCGGCGCGGGAACATCGTGCTTTTAACAACCAGATTCGGGAAAGCTGTGCTCATAATAATTAGATATTCTTACGCGGCAAATTTACTATTCTAAAACCATTATCATTACCATCCTGATGTAAATTCTCGTTCCCAATATTCGGTTTGAAAATATATTTTGCATTAAAATTTCTTAACAGAATTTTCATATAGTAGTTAGGAAAATCATTTAAAACTTGTTTTTATTCCTCATAAAACTCTCATTTTAAACATCACTTTTCTCCCCAGTTCTTGCATCCTCATTCGGAACAATGGTATTATACCAGCGACCGCTCAGAACTATGTATAACATCCTATCGCTAACAAAAGCTACTCTCTTAACTGCTGATCTATTTCGTGTTGTACCAAACATCCTGCACCCACTTCATGATTTTCGTTTACCGTACCATAAAAAAAAATATAACCCCCTGCTCTTATAGTGCTACATTTGTCCCATCTAATCTCCTGTACATCTAATAAATCTAATTTTACATTGCTTACTCTCTGACTACTCTCGTTACGTAAATCTGACTCTTACTGGCTTCTCACAATCCACTTACCAAATTTCATATTCCTTTTCCATAGCTTATTTTTTACCAAATCAGTCCAACGCCGAAACTATTGTAATGCTTCCTAACAAGGTCAATTTTACGGTGAGCGGTTCTTAGCACCCCACACAAACCCCAAGCTGGAGGACTGCCACATGTCGGATGTTCGCTACTGCTTATTCAAAATATTCGCAGCTATGAACCATATTGGTGGTCGTTTCTTCATCCATCCTGGGGAAGGACCATAACGTGGTGACCGGGAACTTCTTGAAATGGAGGTCAATTTTCATATCTCTTAAAACATAGCTCGTAATGTGGTTATTTCAATAAATTTCTATGACGCATTCGCCTTTATAAGGTATAAGCCTACTTCAAAGGAATTAGGAGCAGCATGAGTTTGTCGATTACCCTCAAAACAGAAGACATCACGCTGTAACAACTAACGAAAATGTGTTTAATTTGACAGAACTGGGGAGATCACATCGACTTATCACATGCTATATTGGTGTATTCTTTTTTGATGTTGGCCTTATTCGTGTATTGCCTGTTTGGGGAGAGGCTGTCGAAACAGGTAAGAATAGTTCAGATTCTTCAGATATATTTTAGTGTGTATCTTCCATAGAGTCAATTATTATTATAGTATACTTGGATGACACGTTTGTTTCTTGGACGTAAGTGTATTAATTAATATATAAAAAATAGCAATACGTAATCATCCATGATATCACATTTCAGTCTCTGAACATATTTATCTTGCATAAGTACATCATTCCTCATCCAGAGGAGTCCTACTGACTGTGATGCGTCGTTGTGTGTGATCTAGAAACCTCGTGAATGAGGAGGCCCTGGCCCACTGGGGGCTGTCGCGCCAAAAAAACAAATAAAAGTACATCATTTAAATTACCTAACGTCAATTCACGCAATTCCAAACTGTTATATAAAAGTCAGTCACATGATCATAGTGATGTGCCAGAAATATAGCCAACTGAATATTCTGAACATTGTTGGCATATCCACAACACTTGCCACACAAATTAGTAAGCAACAATCAGTTGTGAGCAACGGAATGTTACATAACTGTCTATTTTTATTCAGCATCGCACAACATATCCGTATGTTGCAGAAAGTAACAACGCCCTCTGTTACTCCTATGCACCGTAGTTGTGGATATATTTAGCAAGACATGCAATGTACGAATGATGTAACACGGAGACATGTTCCATTAACCACTGTTACTGAGAAAAACTAAGAATTAACAATTATGACTCTTATGTTCGTATCTTTGCCTTATTTATACGGTGCATAAAGCGCATGGGCCGAATTATGTTGTCATCTGTGAACTGACTCTACATCTTTCCATCTTATCTCACACACACCACAATATTTGTAAATATACTGAAAAAAAAAGTAATGTTTTGATTTTCTGTACAACTCCATCTAAAACATTTCTCAATCTAAGAGATGAGCAATATATTATCAAATATGTACATAACTCTGCCCGCTATACTTGTCATGTGTTAATAAAAGTCTAATTTCATTGTCAAATTTTAAAAAAAAGTCAAGTAACAAATATCATGAAAATCTTTTGCTGTAGGAGCCGAGTTAGTTCATGACAATATACAGACAGGACAGAGACGGAACTAATGTTTATTCTTCGCAATTCTGCAAACGCGCTTATTAACAAGTGACGTGCATGCAAGCAATAAAATGCTCACGTCTGCGGATGAGCGGAAAATTAAAATCTCGATCCGCATGACGCGAATATTTGCAGGAACTCGAAGAAGAAAGGAATTTTTGGAGTGTCCGGATAAATAGACCCAATACCCAACATTATTTCCGTTCTTTCTAACATCTGCTTCACAATTCCTTACTTTTCGCACAGAAAGTGAACACAAATTAAAAAAGGTACAAAGGGGATTGTAATATTTACGTTCCTTTGGAAGTGTGTGAAAGTTGCTGTCTCATGTTAAATTGAAGGACGTACACTCCGACGCTAATGAGAACGGGATTCTGTGCAGAAAACGTGAAGAATATCGGGAATTAAGAAAGGTGGAAAATATTATATAGGAGAATTGGTCGGCATTCTTAAAAAATGACGTGATAAAATTAGGATGCTATGAAATAATAAAGAAAATTTAAACATCCAACTGGAAAACGTGGATCCAGTCTTTGCTGCTGAGTGTCGCTGCTGTGCCTACCTTATACAAGGTGCGACCTCCCGCGAGGCCCCCTGAGGTCAATACAGCTCAAAATTCGAAAAGGATGTGCTTTCTACTGGCTCCACATCTCGTATCCCACCTCCAGCTGATCATGCTAACCATGTAGCAGTGGACGTGACACCTGCTAACAATTAGGTTCATCTGGCTGGGTTTTGTGACGAAGATTGGAGACCTGGAATAGTTTCCCTTATTTTCCTCTACTATAACAAATTCAAAGGTGAAGCCAACATACTCCCCTGCGTCTATGCACTGCTTATCTCAGCATAATTATTCTAGCAACAGAGGCAACTAGCATGAATTATGTTCATTAATTTTACTAATTTATTAAGTATTCATAACAAAAATATGATGTACGTCACCTGGTGCACCCCAGTGTCTAACACATCCTTCGTGTCTCAGAATTAATTTACCTATTAAGCGATCAAATGTATCATGCAGTATCCCTTCTGGAGGGCACTTTGTGATGATTATTTAATTTTCTACTACACTCTCCATAGATAATTCTTGTCTCCCCTGTATAATGTAATCATGTTGAGCGTTGAAGGAACTCACTATTACTCGGACACATACAATTGCAACAGCTGTCCCTACTGGTTGTATTAAGAGCTGCGAACTCCCCGTCTGGATTTTTGATAATTTAAATTTATAAATCAGGAAAGAAAAGTCTATAACCATATTCAGATATGTAAGTCTAACTGAATTTATGAAAATGTTCCTTATGAAATAGTTCTTGAATTTCCCAGACAACTCCCTTCTCCAGAGGAAACACTATCCATGGCTTCGATATGAATTAGGTCCCAGTTATTGTGTTGTATTGTACTACTTCGTAAAACATTAAATCTCTACACTATGTAGCAATAATTAACGCTGCTTATTGACTGGGAGATATTACTTAAGTAACAAACATGTGCTAATATCAGTGTTATAAAAAATAATTTCGAAAAAATTCCTAATTATTACAGGCTGAAAGCGTAAGAGATGATGCCTGGAGAATAGACTGGATTGGAGCTCCAGTCCAATTTCAGCGCTCTGTGTGTTTCATCATCGCGGTAGCCAACAAGGAGTTCAGACTGACAGCTGGGAAATTTGTGCCGGTGTGCAACGCGACCATGATGAATGTAAGGATACTCACTTTTCCGAGTATACACTACACAGAGAAAGAAAGTACTGAGTTAGATAATAATACAAAACTTTCCTAATCGCGCCACGCGGCACGCTGATTATTCAGTTCCAGTTTTCTACTTACAAAATAGAGTAGAAGCTCATTTATACAGTTGCGTCAAATTTTACATCCGAATACTACCTGTCACCACAGCCAGACATATTCCGAAATTAAGAATGTAATTACTTCACTAACAATTAAACCGATAATTTCCTCACTGAGTAATATCTTTTAACTACAAAAGACTCTGCTATTTATGCTTAGTTTTAAATATATATTTTTTCGCAATATTAAAAATTGCAGATACGGAACCGGATAAAGTGTTTTGAGCTAGTGATTAAAATGAAAATTAAAAACCTACTTGGATGCATACAAAAATGCACGGGAAAGGAACGTAAAAATAAAGCGCAAAATTGTTAAAACCGGTGAGCAAATATTCGAATATGCAATGAAAGAGATGTCGCCAGGATCATGAAGGCGAATTAAGGTGTACATGGGGAAAACTGATGTAAACAACGTACTGAAATTCATTTGAAGGAAAAACAACTTGATGCACGGTTTATCTTCAGTATATATTTACAGGTGTTTGACGAAATATACCGAAGATAAATTGCGCATCAAGTTGGTTTTTCTCCAAATGAATATATCGAGATTCACGGTCAACAAAACATTTAAAAAATGTGTTGAAAATTAAGGAGGCAATGAGATATCGTGGTTCAGAAATTGCGGGAAATACAGAAGGAGACAAGAAAGGGAAATGCCGTTCTTCGCAGGAGAAGGGAAGGAAACGTATCTACTATTGTTTTGTAAGAATACCAAAGATGGCCAGTGACGTGCGTTAAAAATTCGGCGGAGATGTTTATAAGGAAAGAGCATTCATGCAGCTGTTCACACTGATAAGAATCCAGAACTGAGAAACCCGGAGGGAAATTGATGTAAGATGAAACGTAAGTAGGAAAATAAAATGAGGATAGTATACTATCTTCGAAAGAGGAAAGTAAATGATCTTGATACATACGAATAACAGATTGAGTAAGCTTTATGTCAGACTTAGAATATTTAACACAAAATCGGGAGAGAGAAGTGCAAACTAGCGGATTTAAGAGCAACATCCATAGAGATTTGTACAAGAATATTAGCTATTAATTGTTTCCGTTGTTAAATTGCTGCTGCTGTTTTTTTTTGTTGCCACTGTTGTTAAGATTATTATTAGTATCATCATCAACATCATCATCATCATCATCATCATCATCATCATTGTCATGATCCTAAATTACTAAGGCTCTGAAATTCAGAAGTGTGTACATGCAGCGAATTGCATTTAAATATGTACTAGGTTTAACAGTCAATTGTACATAAATATTTTAACGTTTGTACACGAGGTTTTATGTGATTTCACTTCTGTTACAATTATTGTGTGTGTTTATAGAGACTGTATTTATGCAGGGGTACAGGCACAATTTGAGATAACATTTTTTCCTGGCACTAGAGTTCATGTAGTATATAATTCACAATTTTTTGCTGTACACAAGAAACATTTTCACAGACATTCTAAGTTAAGATGAAACTCCATTAAAAAGTTTAGTCCTCACGACGAAAATCCCAACATGTTACTTTTCTACAAAATCCAAATTATGTCCTAATATCAGACATTCAGGTTCTCGACATTGTAACCTACAGTTTTACAACTTGCACTTTACAACAACACGGCCAGGATTGTTGCTTAGCCACGTGTCCATCTCTTGTTCATAATACGTTTCGAAGGACGCCATGATAGCAGAGGCAAGTGCTCGCATTTTTTGCATAGACGACAGTGGGGGACGAACACCAATAACGGCAACATTGCTTTTCCTGGCTTTATCTACTACATCTAAATTGTTGGTCTGTAAATAATTACCATCAACATTCAACAACAAGTTATTATTCGTCGAAGGCTTAACCAAGTGAACAAAAAATCAAACTATTTAGCCAACATAACAACCTGCATCCAACCGCCTGGATGCAAGCCCAAATTAAGCCCGCCAATGCCCCATCCGTAAAAACCCATTCAGTCTTCTTCTTCGGGTCACAATTAATGGCGGAACGTTTGTTCCAGTAGCACTCACACACATGTCTAGAGTGACTGTTTCCTCTTCTTGCCGACGCTATAGGTGCCAATGGCTTCATGCCCCTCATTATGACCATTTAATGTGCTTGTGCTGCATGAGTGTAATTCCCGTTCAAATTCTTTCTCTGTATCATTAGTAATTAGGTTATCTTAGTTCATGTTCACAGATATCAAAACATTTGTCACATTCTCTGACGTTAAGCTCTTCACACATGGTGACGATTTACTGCTAACCAAAGAGACATTGACCCATGTTAAAGCTCGCCATTTGAGATGTAAATTATAACACAAAGTTAGAATGTTCAGTTGACAAGACAAAGAACAGGCGTAAATTTTAGGTCACGGTGTGAGTCACGAATAAGTGAATTAATGTAAACATAATAATTTACTACAGATAACAAAACTGATGTTTTCAGAGCCCGTAAAAAAATCAATTAAAAATATCGAAAATTATTCCAGGCAATCGCTCCTGTGACATACAGCTTACCGTTGCTCAATGATAAGCTTCCATGTCTCAGTGATGCCTCTCACATCACCAAAATTTCATCAGATCATTTTGGTCACAATTAAGGTGGCTCCTATTAAGAACTAACCCACAATAGGCTCGTTTCCACTGCATAATATGTTACAGCTTCAGGTCACTATATTTTCCACATACCAAACAGACAATTAAATACGTAAATATTCAACATAAAATGAATTAATAGAAACAGTTTAGGAAGAAATAAAAAATTTCGCGGATGAAAATATACACGGCGAATAATAAAAATACATGTATTTAAAAAGCTTTTGGAAGTAATTTAAAATTTTGAAACGAATCTATTTAAAAACCGGTAAAAGAAAGGGTCCAAAGACATGACTCTACAAAATCTCATCTAACACCTCAAGGATAATTAGAAACAGTAGGCCTGATGCTGGGTCAAACGTAAAACGTTCTGCTACTAAACGCTAACTTACAGGTTCCTGATGACTGGTGACTTAGTCAAACTTAAGCAACAAAACTCATTAAAGCAAAGAGTCAAAATTTACACACAACTGACAGAAACCCCCATAATACACATCTATGATCTGCCGGCACAGCAGTCTCATAACAAATTTGGGACCGTTGTTTTTCAAAACTAAAATCTGTATACTTACTTGCGCACTTATATAAAGTTTGTACATTCGACTCCAATACAAAATACACAAACGTACGCAAAATTACCAGCCAGTCGGAATGTGCCACTAATAACCAAATATGAATTCATGAAATGCAAACAAACCGGCACAATTTCAGATACCACGCAGGCCCTCGCCTTCTTGACTGGCCCAAGTTACGTCACGTCACCCCGTCTTTAAAATTATAACCACATTATTGTTATCACATTTGGGGTAAATTTATAAAGCCAACAATCCATATGACAGAAACACAGAAGCACACCTAGGTCAACAAAAGATGTATCAGTTGTAGTCATAATGTATTCTAATCAAAGAAATCTAGAGTGTTCAACTCCTGCTGTTATCAGTGCAACTAATGCAGTGGCATGATGTTAGAAATTGCCTGCACACTTCTAATCCATTCTGAGAAATTGAAAGCTCTGTAGATAATAACAATACCCATAATACAGCTAAATTATTTACCACGTTCCCTTGAACTCAACTTCCCAAAATTTCACATCGACACAGCGATACTTGCTTCAGCAAAAACACACAAAATTCAGAATTACGGTAATCACTAAACCGTACAGTTCACAAATATATTGTCATATGCACACACTGGGTTGTTAATTATTTAAGGAAATACATCCTACCCGTTCCTAATCAACGAATGATCCTTTATGGGCTAGTTAAAAAAATGTTTCTATGCCGTCTCTAACTCAGTCTGTACATTCAATTAGAAAGAAACTAATTCCTACAAACTCGGTGAATGAATTCCTAAAATTCTTAAAGAACAAATTCATATGTACTTAATTGTAGATTCTATAGAGTTATATTTGTTCTTAGGGTAGGTTGAAAGAAAGTATCTTCGAATCTTCCTGAATTCACAATCCATATAACATACAATTTACACACGCCAGTTCCTCTACTACAAACCCTCAAAGAATGGAGCAAATATATTTAAAAAAAACAGGATTAGCAGTCGCATACCTATCAGTGCACTAATATATGACGCGTTAACTCGCATTCTTGTAATTTCCAGCTTATGGTTTTAGAAATGCTTCAACAAATATCATCCAGCGCTAACAGCTACATCCATCGTTTTCAAATCAATATATGCTCCAGAGACTGATTCTGTCTTCATCATCCGGTTTGATATGAGCAAACGTCCACGATAATAGGATGATTCTTGATAAGTTCCAGCGCGGGACTCGTAGCAAGACGTAATCCGCGGCCTGGTGCTGACAAATAATCCGTTGAGACTGGACGTCTAGTCATGCCATAACCTTGGAGATGGAGGCGGAGTTCGTCTCTTAAATGTTGCACGACTTAAGCAATAAAATTGCGCGGCTCTCAGCCCGAGGAGGTTTCAGTTAATTCTGTCTACCTAAACGCGACAAAACATAATATACGGGCATACTACAAAAAATTTTTTTTTTTACCGCGTCCGGATGACGATAGCTCTGTACCAAGTAACTGTATAAACCTTCAGTATTTTCGTTTAGAAGCAACTTAATATGGCGAAAGACTGTACAGACCTTTGTGTACGCAAACTAACTGCGAATAATACTAAGTTATAATTTCAACTGGTGCTCAGGAAAGTGCTTTGAACTAAGACAGAGGAAATAACAGAAGTCTGGAATTTAAAAATGCTTCGGATTTGGCAGAAGTATCAATTTAACACAGGTTACAGAAAACGGTCCTTCAGAATAACAAGTTTAGTATTCTTACTCAGCTCCTTCCTCCAAACAAACGAGAAGGACTTATTTCATACTGGCCCATCACCAATTACTTCACGGCTCAAGAACTCCATGACTCATTATCATCCTAAACTGCATGATTTCAGACAATTTTAATGTTGTTACACGGTACATTAATATTAATGTATTTATTTATGTTTTACAAAAATTACATAATTAATAAATTCGAAATTTTTACTGTTCAACATTTTACATTACCTAAACATCGTGCAGCCGATTCCAGTTGGCGCGCGGTCTAAGGCGTGGGTCTGAGGCCGCTCGTTTGCTCAGATTGTGGGTTCGAAACCCACCAGGAGCATGGATGTTGTGTGTTGTAAGGTAGTGGTCATCGCGATGAGCTTATCACTCGCCCTAAATCAAAGCCCATTATGAGCGACAAGCACCAGGTAAGGGGAAATCAGAAACACATACAGAATTTTTAATGGGTACAAATTACGAAAAAGACGTATTGGAAGATGCAGCCGTATATAAGAATGTAACATGAAAGAGCAACTTAAGAAGAAGGTCAGGGTGTGAACCGGAAGATTCTGCTTCAGTATAGATTGCAACTCTATACTATTGTCTAAAGGCAAATATCTCCCTCATGCATATGAGATATTCTTCAATATATGAAGAAAAATTAAAGGATTCTTCTCTGAAGATCTTCATTGTCATTAAAAATCGGTATTTGTCAAAATAAATGTCTTATAATTCTCATTTCTATACATGCAAAATCATCTTTTGACAGCTGCAAATGTTTACCATTTTCAGGTTTAGACCTTTGTTTTTTAACACAAGGTAATTCATTTTTGTCCGCAGATTATAAGTGAGGCAGTGTCATTCTTCATGTTCCTTCTCCAAGTGAAGGACAAGAAGAGCAACAAAAAAGAGGGAAAATAATACATATTACTAATCCTTCACCAGTCATGTAGCACTAACTGCTACTGTTTATAAAATTGGTGCTTCACGTCCATTCAAGTAAAATAAATAATATATAGCAGAAAAGATAAATTCTGCACGAGGTGCGAGCCATAATTTTCAATACTGGTGCAAGAAGACATAACTTAATACAATGCATCTGTGTGCCTGGTTAATTTAGAATTATTGTGGATCGTGTCCCTGTATACAGCGCGGAAAATTCTGTCCCACTGATGTTTCCATGTAAGTGTGCTTGTTTTGACTGCGTTTTACGATCGCCGAAGACAAGCGAAGTGGAATACCTTAAGAAACATACGATTTTCACCAAATCCTGTTTAAAAATTCAAAAGCTGCCTCTCACGCTCAAGACATGTTAAAAATATTTCGAATAGTCCATAAGTACACAACACGTAAACTCTTCATGGAACTCGGGCTTCAGAAAGGAGACAAACCACCGGCTGAGGATTTTAAATGTTCAAGCCCCCATCGTCAAGTCGCGCTGACGAAAATATACAAAAAGCGTGTCAAGCAATCCATGAGACACGCTCCATGCGATAAAAGATGGCCTAAAGCGTTTGATGGAAAATGCCAGGGGAAAAGGCTCACACGTATGTAGCTCTTAGGAAATGGCTTCTGCATCACGACAAGGTAACAGCACGTACGGCTACGTGAATGCTAGATGGCGGTGGTCCTACACACTCCACCATAACTACTTCTGACGTTTTCTTATTCCCAAATATGAAAATACAGCTAAATGGAAAAACTGTGTTTATTACAAAGGCCAAATACTAATCACACGCGTTGTTTAGACAGCGTTACGAAACGTAAGGTCTGCTGATGGTCCTAACAGTAAGACAGGTGGCAGGCACGATGTGTAAACTGCAAAGAGGCGTATTTTTAAGGGAGATTTTGCAGACCAGTAACTACTCTGTTCCGTTTTGTTGTACTGCTCCGGTCCGGAAACTAGGCTCGCACCTCATATCTCCCCTGACTTACGGGAAGTACAAACTACGTGCACCATTCCTCCATTGTCTCCAGAAGTACAACAATACAAGAAATCATAACACAAAATCGACAAAATGTTTGCCACCTTCCTCTTTTTACAAAATTCTTGGACTATTATGAAAAATTCCTGTCTGCATTCTACATGTGGTAACGCGTTTTCCAGTTTCTCGTTGATAAAAATTATTTCACATTTCCAGGAAATGAAGCACATTCAGTTTCTTGAAGTTTCTTTCGATGCAGACATTTTCACGCTCAAATTAAACTGTAAGCAACGTCTCTGGCCAGTTTTAAACCCACAAGCCAACGATGACGTTAAGTTTAGTCAGCACCGCACTGAACTGCAGAAGGAGCAGCTCAGGACATATTTAACCCCCCCGTCCCAAAACATTCAGCCAGTTACACTACATACTGTCCGACGGACATAGACTTCAGAAAACGGTGGAGAGATGTGTGTGGCCGATACATCTGTTGTGTGGGGCCGATATATCTGTTGTGTGGGGCCGATATATCTGTTGTGTGGGGCCGATATATCTGTTGTGCTGAAAATGTCTAAAACTCACAAGGGCTATACATACAGGATATCCAAAATAAAATGGAAGATAAAACTGTACATAATAAGAACAGAAACGACTGTGTTAATGTGACAATGTCCACTTGAGAGA